>Ga0209311_1000250_pt1 | contig 56171 bp, 55 predicted proteins | sample AD_UKC045_MetaG_FD_184417 | JGI IMG/M metagenome (GOLD analysis project Ga0209311, IMG submission 184417) | Active sludge microbial communities of municipal wastewater-treating anaerobic digesters from USA - AD_UKC045_MetaG (SPAdes) (version 2) | ecosystem: Engineered > Bioreactor > Anaerobic >...
AGCCGCGAGATGAACCACATCCACCTTTGTGTAGATCGCTGTCGTATCTATGCTTGCGTGACCGAGAACATCGCTGATGTCCTTGATGGGAACCCCGTTGTTCACCATCCGGGTTGCGAGACTGTGGCGCAGAAGATGTGGACCCCACACCGGCGCATCCATACCGGCGCGCTCCAAACATCTGCACACGATAGCTCTTATGGAGCCGTGGGTTTGGAAAGAGCCTTGCGGCGCTCTGTGCCGCAGAAAAACCTGCGGGACATCGATGGCGGGTCTTCCGTTCAGAATGTAATCAGACAGAGCATCACCCACCTCTTGCGATAACGGCAGAACGCGCTCTTTGCAGCTTTTCGTTTTCGGCAAACGTATTTCCGCACGCCGCCAATTTATTTGCCCGAATGTAAGCCCGCGCACTTCTCCCGACCGCATGCCAAGACAGGCGAGCAGCGTCAGAATCGCCTTGTCGCGTTTTCCCTCGGGATGGTCTGTGGCGATGCTGTTTATCAGTTCCTGAACTTTTTCCCACGGCAGATGGCGCGGCACGGTGGACAAACGGTATTTGCGCACCTTGGGAACGACGCGCGACAGGTCCACGTCAGTAATTCCCTCCCATAGAAGAAAACGGAGAAAACTTCTTGTTTCACCGCATAAATGGTGGCGCCACGCGGGGCTGTCGTACAACGTAATGCGGTCCGAAATGAAATCAAGGACATCCGGGCCGGTGAGTTCCCCGACCGCTTTGTTGCCACGCTTGTCCCTGAGCCATTCGAGCAGGCGTCGCGCTCCTCTCAGATAATGAAAGATGGTTGCAGGCGCCAATCCCCGGATATTTTCGAGATTGCTTTTGTAGCGGAGCAACAACGGCATAAACGGATCGTTGTCGGGCGTTTCCGGCTCGGAAGCGATTATTCCCTGCTTTCGAAGATAGTTCATAATGTGGGCCATTACGTTGAGGGCACTGCGGAAAACACCTTCTGAAGCCAACTCCTCGCGAATGAATTTGTCAGCCAGTTCATTGCTGATTTCCGCCGAATCTGAAACACCCTTTGATTCCGCATACCGGCTGAATTTTCCAACGAGAGTCAGAATCCCCCTCGCGGTTGTCGGAGCATATCTTTCCTGACGTAGATATGCTGCCAGACCGTCGATGTGCTCGCCGAACGGCCCTCTGCGCATCTGACGCATTCGCGTCTCGTCCTCAAAAAAACATTCCAGCATGATCACACCTCCATGGGTTATTTGCCCGGAAATGAATTCCGGCCATAGAGATATGAACACTTGTTTTTCATTCCTTTGTAAAGCGCCGCCCCACGCCCGATGCCCGGCATTCGACTCGCCGATGAAATCTCCGGAATTCGCTTGGCTTAAAAAAGATGACGAGTAAACTCCCGACTGACGACAGAATATTATGTTGAGTAATCGGGGTTCAATTCGTGATGAAATCAGCATTATTTACAACAACTCCACATAATCTCCGGCTCAACATAATACCTCTCTGGAGAATAATGCACCGGATTCGCGTTGTAGTACCCGTACCAGATTCGATTGAGGTCGTCTTTTGTTCTCGGTCGCGTCTTGTTGATTTTCTCGATGATTTCGGCGGGCAATTTTTTTGTGTACCGCGCCAGCCGGTGCGGCGCTATATCGAGGGCTTTTACAATCAGGTCTTCCTGCTTGTAAACAATCTTTACCAGATTCGAAAGGGACTTGGCGTCAAACGGCGCGGCATCTATGTGAACATGCTGACCACAAAGTTCATCAGCCTTCCCACCCGCTTCTCTTATCGCGCGAACAATGTCCTGCAACTCCTGAATATCCGAATATTCCAGGATCGGAGAAACGATTTCCGCCCGCAGATTGAAGGGCACTGAAGAGAGCGACGCATCCGCGACGACCTTCCAGATGCGACCGCGCCCGTCTGTGACCTCCCACGGGTCGAAATTTGTCGGAACGCCAACGTGTCGAACCTCGCCGCCGACCACCGACTGGATGGCGCGCGCCGCCGTCTCGCGCGTTATCCGGATGACCTCGAGCTCCGTGCCGAATCTGATGTTTTTTAAATCCATGTTTTCCCGCCTCCGTTTCCGCAAAAAACCCTTTGATTGCGCCGTTTTTTAATTCCACACACAGGTTAAGCCGGGGGCGGGTTAAGTCAAGCCGATTTTGAAAGAAAGATGTTGAAATAATTAGAATAACGGAGAATATCAATCTTAATCGCTATTATAGCCTATTTTAGCATATCTGGAGGTTGAAATGGGTCGAAAACAACAAAAAACGGGAACCGGAAACCCGCTCCGACTCCCGTTCGGGAAGCGTCCGAAATTACGACTATCTTACAGCTTTTTCTTGAGCCATTTCCCGGCCTTGTGTGTCAGTTTGGAAACTAGGCCGACCGGCTCGATTTTCACGCCGCCGGTGGTGTCCACAGTCACGCCCACGCCGGGGATGAGTTTGTCGGTGAAAACTTCCAGCGGTTCGCCTTTCTTCTTGCGGATGGTTACTTTGGAGTTGACCGCGTCAACGGCGGCGACAACCTTCTGGGCTTTGCTCTCCGAGACAAGACCGGTGGCGAGAATGAGTTCCTTCGCGTGTGTGGAATCAATCTCTCCGGCGGCAAGCCGTTTCAGAGAAGCGTCGCACGCGTGCGCGAGCTCTTCCCGTGCTTCATGTCCCAGTTTGAAGAGAATTCCCAGTACCGCCACAATGAGGGGCACGAGCGCAGTGACGATCTGAAACAACTGCTCGACTGATAAGTTCATACAATGCCTCCATGATTTTCGGGCTGGCGCCCGGATTATTTTACCGCCGCTTTATTAGCCGACCGGCGGCCAGCCGGTTTTTTCTCTTGCAAGAGAGACAGAATGTCCCGATGGTTCAGGTGCTGCTCCTCATGCTCGTCGTGCACCTGCTTGCGGAATTCCGTGAGGTTGGTCGTGAGGGCGGACATAGAAGTCGCGTTCTGAACTACGATTTCCTGAAGGCTTCGAAGGAAGTTTTCAGTTAAATCTTTCCGCTCTTTGCACACCTCGTCGAGCGCCTGATTCTGGTGCGCGAGCACGGTGTCTTTGTCCGCAAGGCGTTTCTCGAACGATTCCATGACTTTCGGCACCAGCCCGCGGAAGATGCCAAAAAGCGAGACGACGAGCGTCAGCAGCACGCTCCCCAACTGCACAATCAGATTGTTTTCCACTGATTACTCACCCCCTTCGGCTGTAATCGTGTAGTCTTCGCCCCACGCGGCGGGCGGCACCAGGACGGCGACCGATTCCACGATGCGGTAGCTTTGAAGAAGCCGCGTGGGAACTTTGTGCAGGAAGCCGAGGCATTCCTCCGCGGTCAGTTCCGTGACGATCAGGTCGTGACACACGATGGTGTCGTTCCACACGGGACCGCCGCGGTCGAGGATCATCGCGTGCGCGTAGATCGGCTTCTCGCCGGAGACCATCCGGCTTCGCATCGCGGGCGGCTTCGTGACATTTCTCTGCGCGTTAGGCGCGAGGAGCGGAAACTGGAATCCCGGCTCGCGGAAAGGGCAAAAGAGACCGCCGGTTTCGCCGAACGTTTTCTCCTGTCCGTCTTCCGGGTCCGTCACGGCGACTTTCGGGACGCCCACCACGTAGTCGTCCGTCGCGGCGCTGTACACCGCGCTGAAATTTCCTTCAATCGTTCTCATGTGTGAAAACCTCCTTCCCGGCTCAGATCACCGAGCCGTTGATGATGTTGTGCGCGATCTCGTTCGAGTTGTCCGGCGTGCCGGAGAATGGATATGCCTTGGGCCAGCCGGGCTGCACAGCTTTTGAATTCGTGAAGATATTTCCGATCACCGCGTTCTTCTTTGCGGCCGCAGTGGTTACCATCATGCCGAGAACGCGGTTGCCGTTCACAACACACGACGATCCCACGAAGGTGCAGGACAGGTTCACGCCGCCCGTGACGTTGATGTCGCCGCACACGAAGTTGCCCGTAACCACCGAGAGCGACGACACGCCGTCGATGTGCGCGAGATTCGTGTAGGCCCACGCCGTGTTGGACGATCCGCCGTAAGAGGAATTGAGCGGGTCGGCCCACGATATGGTGTTGCCGGACACGCCGGTGATCATCCGTGTCTCGATGTCCTTGCTGCTCTGGAACGTGACACAGTAGCCGGGCTGAAAGTTGTCCACAAGTCCCGCCGTGTAAAACGTACATGATGTGCCGGTTGCGTAGAACTTCTGGCTGCCGTCTTCGGATTTGATGTTGAACTCGTCGAGGCAGGCGTTGCCCGCGATCTGCGCCCGGGGAACGATGGCGCTGATGGCGACCTGTTTGTTCGTTCGGATGACGTTGCCGGTCGCCGATCCCCAGAAGCCGAGGGTCAGTGTGCCGCGAACCGAATTCCCGGACGCGCGGGAACCTTTGCCGCCCACACTGAGACCGCCATCCTCGATGACATTATTGGCCGCGACGCTGTAGTCGCCGGCCAGCGTCATTCCGCTCTCGACATAGTTGCCGACCGCCAGCGTTTTCTCCGTGGTGCCGCTGATGACTTGCAGGCTTCCCATGACGTAGTTGCCGCTGGCCGTGGCCGCGTTTTTCAGTTTCACGCTTCCGTGACACAGGTTGTTGTTGAATACGACTCGGCCTTCGTAAGCCGTCGCGTCTATCGAGCCGATATTGTTGTCGCAGCAGATGAAGGCGACGGTGTTCGAGCCGTCAACGGATATCTGTCCCGCAAAAGTGTTGCCGAGGAATAGGATGTCGCCGCCGGAGAAGGAGTATGGGCTGGTCTGGAGTTTCACGGTCGGCTTGTCGGTTCCCACGAAGAGCGTCTCCGACGTGTTCCCTATGATGTACGCGTTGAGAAGTCCGATGTTCGTGTCGGCGTTGCGAACGGCGTTGATGTCGAGATAGCCGTTACCGCCACCGTCGAAGTAGTTGAAGCAGATGAACGTCTCATGGGTGTTGTCGCCCGCCGTGATGCCTGAAGAAGGAGGCTGGCTGTAGAAACTCTGGCCGGGAGAGCCGTCATATCCGTGTTGAAATCCTCCATTGACGGTGCAGATGTAGAATCCGTACATGCTGTCGTACACCACGTCCACGATGGTTTTGTAATCGCTGTTCGTGCCGTCGCTGAATCCGACCGTCATGCCCACGGCAATCAATCCGGCATTCACGACCGCGCTCGTCGCCCGGAACTGGTTGCCGCCCTGATTGACTGCCGAGTAGATGACGTCATCGAGTTCATACCGGAAGCTGCCCACGCCCTGGAAACGGTTGTATTCGATGACCGTGTTGCTGTTGAGTTCGCAGTAAATGCCGTGCCGCAGCCGCCTGAACACGCAGTTGCGGATTTTGCCGTTCATGATCTCCTGTCCCCAGACGCCCCACTCGCCGCCGATACCGATTGTGGTCGCGTAAAAATCGCTTCCGAAATCGGTCGTGTCGGCTTCGATGAAACAACCGTCGACGTCGAGCCGGGAGCCGTAATAACGGTAGGGGCTGATTCCGATGCTGTTTTTCGGAACTTTGATCCAGAGATTCAGGAACTTGTTTCCGGGAGACGCCTGGATCATGCAGTAATCGGAAAATCCCGCTGCGGGAACAAACGTCGGCATGACGTCCGGTATGCCTTCCTCCATCGAGCCGAGGCCGTAGAGGATGGTGTTGTGTTTCATCGTGACGTGAGAATTGAGGGTGTACATGCCCGGCTTGACCCAGATGACGCCTCCGTTGCTTCCGAGCGCGTTGACCGCCTGCTGCAAATCCGAATAGGTGCCCGGCGCGCCGCTCGGGTCCATGACAACCCATGAGACCTGCGCCGTGCCACCGCCCGCGCCGATTTTGCCGAGCACCCAGTCCATTGTCGCCGCGTCGGTTCCTGATTGTGGATTGAGAAGTCCCGTAATGCGCTTATTCCCCGCGCTGTTTCCCTTTGCGAGCACGGTCGAAAGGTCCGGCACAGCCGAAGACATCTTGAACCAGCGCCCTGATCCGGAAGACGGGGATATAATGCCGTCGCCATCGTCCGTTCCCGTGCCTGTTTCATCGAACCGGTACAGGGAACCTTTGTCCTCCACGAGCCGGACCTGTTTGTCCGAACGGTTCGCCGGGGCGACGTTGCGCAGTTCCTGAACGGTCTGAACGGGCGATGCGAATTTCGCCGCGACGCCGGAGAGGTCCCCGACTGTGGCGAACGGATTGGCGGCGTTCGCTCCGGCCGCGCCGACCGCCGCGTTGTAGAGGTCGAGCGCGAGATGATACCGCTCGGTCGCTGTGCCGCCCTGCATGGAAAGAAGATCATTGTGATTTCTGCGGTGAATGGATGCGTCCACGAGATGAGCGCCGAGGGAAGCGTTGTTGTTTACGTCCGGCGAAATGGGAAGCCCGCCGTTGAACGCTGCTGTGTGCAGCCCCGAATGCGCTGGGGAAATCTGCGCCTGGGTGCATTGCCCGGGCAGGTTGGCAATATTCACCGGGTCCGAGCCACCGGCCCCGTGCGTCGCCGCGTGGGGCGTAACAACGCCGACGTCGCCCTCGACGACCACGATGCGGGAATCTATCTCGTCGAGAACTTCATCGAGGGTGTCGCCCGTAAAATTCGGGCTCTGGACATCCACGTCCTCATCGTGGTGGCGGTGGCCGCCTCCGGGCCTGCCGCCCGTGCGGTTCTGATATCCGGTGTCGGCGCCCGCGAGGATCATCCCCGCGTTCCGGACGTCGGTGAGGACGCCGCCGGCCTCGAGCGCGATGCCGAGATGGTAATGGTCGGGTTCCGGAGTCGGAAGCGACGCGCCGAGAATCTTTCGGAGCGTCCAGTCGGTCTTCCACACCTTGATCGGTGTTTCCACGTTCGCGGGCAGCCTGTAATCACGGATGGCTGGATCGTCGGCGTTCGTGAGAAGAATTTCGACAACGTCGAGATACCAGATTCCGTTTCCGGATGGGAACGTCACCGGAGCGTTCGGCTGCGCGGATGCCTGGATGTCTTCGGGAAGTTCGATCTTCAGACCGGCGACCCAGATATCTCCGGCGTGAATGGTCGGGTTCGTCACGACACCGGAAAGACGAAAACCGTCGTTCGGCGAGCCGTTTCCGAGAAAATCACACACCGCCCGCCGAAGACCGGTCTTTCCTATTTTCATTGCGAGGTTCAGATCGGCGTCCATGACAGGAACGCCTTCCTGCCACTGCGGCTCCGTCCAGTTTTTCGTTTCGTCAAACTGATCGCGGGATACGGTCATTTTTTCACCTCCTGCGGCGCGAGCTTCTCAGCAACGGCTTCACGCACGGCGTTCATGCTCACGTTTTTACCGGGGCAGGTCTTGCTGTAGCCTTCCTTGCCTATGCGCCGCTGCATTTCGCCGTGTCCGAATATCGCGGTGCTCGGATCAAGTCCGTACTTTCTGCACCAGAACACAAGAAGGTCGGTGAGTTTCTCCATCTGGCGTTCGGTCGGCGTGTCCTTATCGAAATCGCCGATGAGACAGACGTGTAGCGCGTCTGCATTCGCGTACTTGCAGCCGTTCGATGTTCTGTCCTCCGGCCAGATACGGTCGACGCGCCCGTCCGCCGCGGGGATGGGCTTTTGTTTGCTCCACGCGTTGTAGTTGGGATAGCCGTTGCACACGACAACGTGGTAGCCCGGGGCCTTCCAGCTGTTTCCTTTCGGCTTCGGGGCCGTGTGCCAATCCATGATGACCGTGCCGTCGCCCCAGTTGCTCACGGAATGATGGACAATGAGATGGCTGATTTTTCTTTTGTTCAAAGCGTTCACTCCTTTCATTGCTGTTCGCGCCGCACGGTGATCCGCATGATGCGTTCGAGATTGAAGTTTTCGGACTTTGAAATGCGCTCATGAATCACGTAATTGAAAAGGATGTTCTCCGGGTCGGGCCCGATGAGCCCGAATTCCCGTAGCGGCGCGTTCGCCTCCTCGGCCATGAATACGACCCGCACGTCAATCGTGTCCGTCGGCGTCGGCGAGAAGCGGTTGTTCACGGCGTCCCAGTAGGCAACCGTGACCGGCTTCATGAATACCGGTGTGACGAGCGCCGTCCTGTCCGCCGTTGCCTCAATTGGGGCAGTGTCCCATGCCGGATCGCCGCTTCCGACCCGCCAGTGCGTGATCCCGTTCGTAAGATTGCCAAGCGCCCCCACGACGAGTCCGAGTCCCGCGTCGGTGACGATGTTGTGCCCCTCGCGGATCACTTCCGAGCGGCCATCGGGGAAATGCGCGATGTCGATGAATTGTCCCTGAATGGAAAAAGATATTTTCAAAAGGCTGTTAAGTTGCTTGTTCTCCATAGAAGGTTATTGGTCGTCCTTTCCGATGAATTTGTAAGTAGCCAATTGAGTTCAAGAACATCGGCGTTTTCCGGTCGCCAGTCCCCGATGCATCCGGATTCCTCGTTGTAGGTTGCGAGTTCGAGAATGACCGCCATGCACGCGGGCACCCAGAAGCGCAGGATGCGGAACAGTTTGTTCCGGACCTTCTCGAACATGTTGAAGTCGTAGGTCGCCTTGATCTTGATGCGGATTCTGTCCGGGGATTTGTCGCCGCCGAGGATGTAATCAGCCGTGTCGGCGGCGTTGTCCATGTTCATCGTGACATTCGGATCGCTGACAAAAAGCGTCGTGCTGTCCGGATGGCCGGTCATCAAAATGTTTCGGTTGAACTTGATGACCTCCATATCCCAGTTCATGATCCCCTGAATGAGGTCTATCAGCCCGCGGCGCGTGCCTTTCTTTCGGTAGATGGCGACGGCGCGTTTGATCTCGGCCCGCTGGCGCAACACCGGAAGTTCGCGGTTCAAAAGCCAGCCAACATTCCACGCGAGATGCTCAAGCAGGTCATCGCGGACTTCGTTTACATTCGAGACGTCGTTCAGTCCCGCCTGACCCGCCCGGAACTTCTCCAGTTCCCACGCGATGATGCCGAGGAACCGGCGCAGCTCATCATTCTCGTCGTTGCGCTCGTAGAGTTCGGGGAGATTGGTGTACAGCCTGCCGTGGTAATCGAAAGAGCCCTCGCACCGGATTCGTGTGCGGTCGTCTTCAACAGGTACATCGATCCACGCGCCGTCCGCATCCTGAAAGAACGACCGGTAATAGTTGAAATGCCCGTTTGCCGGGTTCACGTCCACGCAGGACTCCGCCGCCGGAGCGGCGTCGATCACGACAATCCCGTCCTGGACGTTTCGGGGATAATCCCGCGTCTTCCGGACAAGAACGGATCGCGCCACCCCGGACGGGTTTGTCCAGGACAGAACGACATGATTTTCCCTGTCGAGTTCAGCCTTCAAGGCAGGCTCCTTACTTCATGTTTGCGAAGATCGGCAGGAAGTTCAGTGCGATGTTCGTGATGTTTCTGAAATCGCTGTTGAGATACGACGCGATGAGAAACGACACAAACTGATCCTCGCGGGACACGGTCGCGTCCGAGTAGTCCGGCTCGGTACAGACGTTTTCCGCAAGAATGCTCAGAGACTCCTCGTCAGGCGGGACGAGCACTTCGCTGACCTTGATGTGGTTCGCGGGAACATCCGGCGCGACGGGTTTTGCGAACGGCGAAAATTCCATGATGACGCCCGCGGGGAAACCGGCGAACGTCAGGCCGAATGCGTAATGCCCGCCGCCGTGGCGAGCGACGCCCGCGGAAACGCCGATGATCGAGGGAATGTCCAGCCGCGCTTTTTCCACGACCGGCGAAATGTAGGGAATCAGTTCCACGGTGAGATTGGACGGATCGGTGAGCACGTCGACAGTGAGCATGGGCTCGTCATGCCCCATGTCGCAGGAGAAACAGTTCGGGTCCAGCGCGCCGTAATCCGTGCCGCCGCCGGCCTTCTGGGGTAGACCGGAAGATGAAACGAGCGTGGAATTGTCCAATCGGTACGTATCGCCGTTTGTTCCGGCGTTCGGGTCAAGCCAGGTTCCGGTGGCGCCGCCCTTGCTGTAAGTGACTTCTCTTGTGGGCTGCGGATTGTGATTCCACCGGGCAAGCGTGATAAAATCCGTGTCTTGCTGCCGGACGAGCGGCGTCAGAATTGAACTCTTCGGCCAGGATTCCGCGTTGTCAGAATCCAGCACGTTCCAGCCGATGTGAATGTCGCCCCGGTTCGCTTCGCGGTAAATCGGCCCGAGCCAGTCGTCGCCGAGATTGTCCGTGTCCGCGTAAATCTTTCTCTTTTCCCCCGCTGTGCAGATGTAGGAAATGAATTCGAACCGCTGCGCCCCGTCGTCATAGACACACCGCACTGGTTTTCCGATGTCGTTGTCATGGACGCCGGTGAGATTGAACGCCCGCTCCTCATAGTCGTTGCCATTGTTTGTCCGGACGCCGATGCGGATTTCCCGGCCATCGGTATTCCAGTTGAGCTGGTTGTAATCCGACGGTGGCGCGCCCCTGAAAACATGCGCGTTGTCCAGTGCGACGCCGACCTCGTTGTTCCCGAAATCCTCGACCGCGTTTTCCCACCAGCAGTCCAGTCCGTCGCGGGTCTTTATTTGAACCACGATGGATTTGCCGACGGGCGGCTTTTTGTAGCCGCTCATGGTTCCGCTGTTGATGATGAGTCGCGTGCTGTTGATCTGGACGTTGCTGAAATAGATGCGGCTGTTGTTGACCGGGCCGGACATCGCAAGCTGCGCGGAGTTGGCCGGCGTCACGGGCGATGCGAAGGACGGAACGACCGGCGCGGCGTTCATGTCCCAGAGATATGTGTTTTTCAGAATCTCCGGGAAAAGCAGGAACGGATTGAAATCATTCTTGCTATCCGTTTCGCCCTGGACGCTGTTCCACGGGGCGCTATACCGGTCACCGCCCTTTACGAGGGAATGAATCTGTCCGTTCCAGTCGAACGTGCCGCCGACGAGAATGCCGGACTCCGAAAGTCCGCCACCGGGCATCAGAAGCCGGTCGGCGCGCGAGTCGAGGCACTGGATGGAATCGAGGTCCATCTCGATGGCCTTCGCGCTCACGGAACCGAAAATGATGTCCTGCCCGAGCATTTTGATGTTTGCCGCGGGCGATGCGATTTTCAGGTCCGCCATGAAGGGTTTTGCCATGGGCATCTTCACGGAAAGCGGCCACAGGTGCGACTCGAACAGTCTTTCATCCGACGTTCCCCGGCCCGTGTACCGCATGTTGAAAGGAAGCGCGGGGAAATAGTTGCCGTCCGCGTTTGAGAGCCCGTACATCCTGATGAGAAAGCCGGTTGCATCGAACTCGCACAGACTCACGCCCATGGGGCTGTCGTTAATTCCGAGCAGGGAAAGAAAGAAGTAGCTCACATCCGTGCCCGCCGCGTCCGGTGCGATGCAGCCGATGGGCAGCACGAAATTAAACGGCCCCACGTCCTGCTGGAAGGCCGATGACACCCGGAACGTGACGTTGAGGTTGATAAATTGCCCGGTTTCGGGATCGAACTCGCACAGGGTCGGCGGCTCGGGCGGCTGATCAAAGCGGTTCTGGCGCATGATCATGGCGACGAGCCTGTCATTGACCGGGTCTTCGAACAGCCCGATAACCGGCGCGACGCCTCCCTCGGGGATCAGATCGCCGAGGTTCGTATTGTTTTTGTCGAACACCTTCTTCACGCGGAACGTGTCGAGTATTTCCGCGGGATCGCCCTGGGTGAGAACCAGCGTCCCCGGCGCGGCGGGATCGATGGCCAGAGAATCCATGCGCGGTTTCAGTGTCGTGTTGGCCGGAACCGTCGCCGCGCCGCCGTCCAGCGTTGTTTTCGTCTGTCCCACGACGGCTTCCACGCCGGTGACGGAAACGTCCCTGCCGGTGGGCGAGACCGCGCCCGGATTCACAACGCGCTTGTCGAAATAGCGCGGCCTCGCGCCGAGGTCTCCGAGCGCGTTGTCGATGATCCGCAGCGCGCGGTTCACGTCCGCGTCCCAGTTTTTGTCGCCCCTCGCGGGCATGGCCAGGTGAAGCAAATCTGTAAATGTGAATGCCATAAAATCAGCCTCCTTGTGGTTGTTTTTTCATTCTTGTTCGAAGAAAAACACGCCGGGGCTTTCCACGACCCCGTCGACTTTTTCAATTTCGATTTCCTCGAGGCCGGGGAAATCCTGTAGCGGCGAGCCCCATGCCTCCATTCCCCACGGGTCGAGACCCCATCCGATGTCGTCCATTGCGTTTCACCTCCGGTAAAAGTGGGCAAAATAAAAAGCCCGGCTATCCGCGATTTCTCGCGTGACTACCGGGCTTGGTTCGATGCGACCGGACTGGTTACCGGGCTCGAAGTATCAATACTGCCGGACTCGTTTTTATCTGTTTACGATTCTTCTATTCCTCCAAAAGAATCAATTGCAAGCACGCCGAGTTGCGGAATCTCATTCTGCGCGATGATGACGTTGCCGACGCCGGTTATATCGCGAGAGAGAACCGTCAGATTGACGTACCGCACACCCTCGATGGCATCCACCGCAGAGACGAGATCACTCGTAAAAACACACTGCCCGAAGTCCACGTTCGGGAAAGAGAAGAAGTCCTGCACGGCTTTTATCACGGCATTCTCGATGGCGAGGCGCATGTAATTCTCTTTCACCGCGACTTCGAGAGAGACATTCACCGGCGCATAAACCGGATCGAACACGACTGTGGTCGCAGTAAGCATCTCGCGGTCGGCGAAATATTCCTCGACCATGTTTTTAAGTTCCTCAGTCGGCAGTCCGCCGCCTTCCGGTGCAATGTACAGATTCACCTGTCCCCAGTAGGCCGCCTGCCCAGGAGGGGCACAAAGAACCGTGGCTTTGGCGACTCCCGGCAGCGCTTCAGCCAGCGTCTTGTAATCCTCGGCGGTTACAGCGCGCCAGAGTGTGCGAAGCATTCTCGGAGCCATGCGCTTGATACTCTCAACCGTTTCACGATCCACACCGCCTATCGCCTGAACCGGATTCGTTACGGACGACACTTCGGAGATGTTCGACACCATTCTGTTAATCTTGCTCGCACCGACATTGCCGCGTGCGCCGCCACCGACGCGATAAACAGCCCGGACATTGTTCATGCCCGGAGCGGGTGTTTTGCCATTCTGGTTGTCCCCGAAGTTCACGGTCACGATATCGTTTTCATCAACTTCTATCTCGCAGTGTTTTTCGGACGGTTTGCTGTCGAGAAGCGACGACACAAGCGCCCAGCGTTCCTCGATGCCGTTTTCCGTGATATATACTTCAAGCGAGCATGTGCCGTCCGGGGTATAAGAGAGCGGTTTAAAGCTGAGTTCAAAGAACTGCGCCGGGAGTCCCGTGCTGCTTCCGAGAATTTCTCGTTTTGTTTCCCCCTCGATGGCGGCTACAGAGCCGGTCGTCTGTCCCCCGGGGATGACGAGGTCTTTCATCGTCTCGAACACATAACTCTCCTCACCGCCGGTCGGCTGGGTGGAAACCTGTGTGCCCTCGGGGATGACGAAATCAATCGGCTGCGGCGTTATCGTAAACACCAGATCGGTCACCGCCGAAACGGCTGGCGCCGGGGTGTAATCAATCATCTTCGAAAGGTTCAGGACGGATTTTCTCAGGACGGCGGTCTGGATGTAGGCCTCGTTTGCAATCACGTCGCACCGGTATGAAAGAGCGTCCAGCACAAACGACACGAGTTCAAGAATGACCATGCCCTGATCGGACGCGGAATAGTCCGTCCATTCGGGCGTGAGCTGCGGAATCTTGTCCACCATGTCGGACAGGAATGAAAGCCAGTCCAGACTGGTGTAATCGATCTGCTTCGAGAAATTGACAAGTCGGCTGACGTCGAGTTCCGGCATGTTTATGATTCCCTCTTCATCGGTATTTTCATTTCCTCTGTCTCGCGCGTGACTTTGATGCGGACGTCGAGATTGATTTCGGCCTCGAGGTCTTCGAGGCGGGTAATTTCCACTTTCTGAAGATCAACGCGCTTTTCCCATCGGAGTATCTGCTGTCCGATGTTATGCGTGGCGATGCGGATGCCGGAGTTGGACTGGGGCGAAAAAACCAGGTTGTCCGCGTCGGCCCCGAACTCAGGGCGCATGACGCGCTCGCCCCGGCGCGTGCCGATAATCTGGCGGATGCTTTCAAGGATGTGCGCCGGATTGCCGGTTTCGACAGTGCTGGTGGAAACCCCGCCAAGCCCGTTGAAGCGGAACGAGAAGCTGATGCCGCGAAAACCGCTCATAAATTCACTCCGAACAAATCCTGAAGCCTCGCGGACTGCGCCTGCATGTCCGTAGCTTCCTCAATCTTCGACTGCGCCTCCGCGATCTCCCCGTCGAGTTTTGACGTATCGATCATGCTCATGGGATCGAGGTTCGTGTCGATGGACGCGACCGTGTTGATCGTCTGCATGATGTCCGGGTCGAGCGCGCACCCGGGAAACTGCGACTGGAATTCCGAGATTTTGCTCTGAACTTCCTGCGCCTTAGCCTTGAGCGCCTCGGCTTTCTGTTTTATTTCACCGAGATTGAGACCACCGAGTCCGTCGAGGCGGCCACCGGGGAGTCCGACCCGCTGTTTAAAAGACTTTATGCCCTGAGACACGACGGATTTTGTGTCCTGCAGCTTCTGCGCCTGGCCGAGCGCCTTCTGCGCAAGCCCCATCGGCGAACTGTCAGTCGCGTCTTTAAGTACGTCGCCGAGCTTTGATTTCAACTCGTCGCCGAGGTGATTTTTCAGGTTGTTCAAACATTCCGACATACGATCACCCGATTTTCACTTTAGATGAACCCTGTCCAACCTTGCCGGAAGACAGACCGTGCGAATGGGGCGCGGAACCCCCGGCAGTTTCCGTCGCGGCCGCCAGTGGATCATCAGTGCGCGCCGCCGCCTTGCTTCCGTTCGCTATGTTCACGTCGCCGGACGATTTCGCCAGCTTCAGCGCACCGGCCACATCCCAGTCGCCGCTTCCCATGACGGAGATGTTGTGATTGCCGCCGACCGTCTCCTCGCGGTTGCTCTTGCAGCCGATATAGAGATTTTCACCGGCGAGAAGGGACAGGTCTTTCGCGGACGCGATGTAGATGTCGCCTTTTTCCGCGTCCATCAGAACAGCGCTTCCAGCGCCGTCCTGCATGAGAATGCGCCGCTTGCCTAATGTGGCATCGAGCAGAAACCGGTTATCGCCGGCGTCTTTCATATAAATTTTTTCTTTTCCGTCCTCCGACCGGATCATGATGTGCTGCCCCTTGCGGTCGGTGATTTTGATTTTCGTCTGGCCGTCCGTGTCATCGAGTTCTATACGGTGCCCGGACTTCGTTTGCCATGCATGGTTGTCGGGCACGTCCCGTTTGTCGTCGCCGGTTTCGGCCTCATCCCACGGACCCGATGATTGCTTTTCCTTTTTATGGGTCACATCCGCCGCCTCGGTCTTGTCCTCCGGGGCCGCCCACCACACGCCGACCCAGACGGGCCTGTTCGCGTCACCTTGTTCGAACTCAAGCCATACGGACGATCCCTTTTTGGGAATGGAAAAGAACCCTGTGCCGGAATCCCCGCCGTAAGGAACGCAAGGGAGCGCCCAGTCCAGGACTTCATCCCCGAACACCTGCGGACACTTGCATTTCAGGCGTCCCCTGTGTTCCGGGTCTTTGTTGTCCTCGACGATCCCGCGATATTTCCCGACAAACGACGGCATGTTAAAACTCCGAATAATCGCCTTCATTGAGAGGCGTGTTTTCCGTTTTCATCCTGTCCGTCTCGAACCCGCCGCCCGTTTCAGCCCCGCCGCCGGAATTTCCGACCGCGTTCCGTGTGAGTTCGAGCGTGCTCTGGCATCCGTCCTGCGAGACTTTGAGCGTGTGTGTTTTCACAATCCATTCCCCTGAAAAAACCTGCCCGACGCCGAGAACCGTGATCTTGTCCCCGGCATTGACCTGCGGGAATCCACGCACGAGCGTGAGAGAGCCTTCCATAGCCTTTTCATTTATGTAATGTTTCGCGCCGGACGCGGCATCGAGACCCTCCTGCGTGTCAGGTAGCGCGCCGCCGATCTCGTTATCCTTTAAATAATGTGTGGTATCGACCTGGGTTTTGCCGCCGCCCGTGCCCACGCCGGAAATCGCACCGCCTTTCGGGGCCTGGGGGATTGAATCCCCATCCGGTATGCCATGCGGTTCAACAGGCTGCATTTCTGAATTGCCTCACAAGTTTCTTTCCCGCCTAATAGAGTGTTTCGGCGGTGCCCCGGTTCACCGTGCCGCTATCACTGATTCCCTGAGGCTTGGCGACGCTTGATTTGTTTTTCGTCTTGACCGTTTTTTTTGATTTATTGTTTATCGCCGCGCCCTCGACATCTTTGCCGGTTTCATCGCTCGCGTACCGGGGCGAGAAACTTTTCACCGTGTGGTTTCCGATGCGGTAATCGAATACCGCGACTGGCGACTGATCGTCGAGGTCGGGAGCTTTCTTGAACTGCATGACGTTTCCCTTGACCCGGAAGATGAAGTTCTCTTTCCGCGCCATCTTGCGAAGGAAATCAACGTCCGATTCACCGGCCTGTGATTCCTGCCCGACAATTTCCTTCGTTTCATCCACATCGGGCGTCCAGCCGTGTTTTCCGGCGATCTTTTTTGCTATCTCCGAGCGTTTCATCTTTTTCCACGACTTGTTCACCTGTCCCTCGTGCCCCTTTTTTGATTTCGCCGAGCATTCGATGGAGAGCGTCGGCAACCCCGATTCCGGGAACTGAGGGGTGAGTCCGGAAACTTCGCCGATGAATTCCTTTGTCTTTCCCATGAAATAGCCAGCCACGATTCTCACGGACATTCCCTTTGCCGCCAGTTTCTGAAACTGAAAGAACGGGTCGTTCACAGTGACTGTGGCGGTGTCTTTCTCCTCGATTTCATCTTTTATTTCCACGTCCGTCACGAGTGACGTCTCTTCCGGGGAAAGCGTGTGCGACCCGAGCGTGACCTCGAAGTACGGCGACGCGAAGGATGCGGATGTGACGTTTACGACGGCCATTTCATTACCCCTGAGAAATCGGCGGTATCCACAACTGTTTTCCGACCGGAAGATCGAGCGGGTCCACGCCCGGATTCTTGTCGAGGATGTACCACCAGTAATCGGGCGTGCCGTAATACTGGTAACTGATGTTGTCTATCCGGTCGGTCTCAGTCACGGTGTGCAGGATGCTCCCCACCGGCACGGCGCGGTCGATCTCCCGGAACGTGAGCGTGTTCCGCACAAAGTCACGGAACCTCCTCGTGTAGACTAACACCTTCTCGTATCTTGAACCTTCAAAAACGCTCATCGTTTACCTCGACAATATCTGGCGGCGCGTCTGGTGCATCCGCTGGCTGGTTGCGTTTTTCCACATATCAAGTGTGAAAGTGATTTGGGCTTTCACATAAACCGGCTCCATGCGGACGTTGAACCGCTCCTCCGTGAACTGAACCTGTGAGACGTATCCCTCCCAGATGCGTGGCCCGATACCGAGAAGCGCCCTGGGCGGCGGCACAAACTGCGCGTTCGTCAGGTCGTTCGTGTCCGGGTACGTGAACGCTTCAAGGATTGCGATCTCCCGCTGGACGCCGCCTTGTCCGGCCTGTGTTCCAATGGCGTCGAGAACGAGTTCGAAGGTCACGTTGCGCTCACCGCCGCCGGTGTATTGAACGAACCCACCCGGCGCGCCGGGTGACAGGCTCGTGTTGAAAGTCGCCTGTTCCTGCCGCTGGAGCTGCGCCGGATTAACGGAGAATTCCAGGACGACACCGCCCTCCGCTGAATAGAGGAACCCCTTGTCCGGTGTCGGTATCGCGCTTATGGTTCCGTTCACGTCCTGGCCACCGCCAAAGTCGGATTGAAATCATTCGAGAATCCGGCCTCGCGTTTCCGCTTCTGGAGATACTCAAGTTTGCGAATGATGAGTTCCGCAAGTTCCTCGACGGACTGCCGGTCGATCTCCTTCACGTTCGGAAGGCTGATCGAGATATGCGGCGAGAATTGCTGCGTTACGTTGGCCGCGCCGGTTTCGCGCGGTACGCCGGTTGCCGGAATCCGATCAGCAAAACTGACAATCTTCTGAACGGCGGGCGCTGGTGTTATGACCTCGCCCTCGTGGAGCGTTGCGGAAACACTGCCCGTCCTCGCAACATACCCGCCTGTCGCGTAGGCTTCGCCCTTTGCCGACGGCGCGGGGATGTTTATCCCGATGTAACTGAGGGCCGTCCGAAGCCAGCCGGGAATCAGTCCCAGCAGCTTATTCTTTATCGTTGCTATAGCTCCGCTGATCTGGCTGACGATGGAATTCCACACACCGGCGACGGCCTCTTTCAATCCGTTCCACAGACCTGTAATGAAATTGACGACCGCCTGCACGCGGGACTGAATGCCCGTAACAACGGAAGAGACGGTCGCGGAGATGGAGTTCCACACGGCGGCGACCGCGCCCCGGAACTGCTGCCAGCGCATCTGGATCGCGGCGACCACCGCCATGATTCTTGACTGGATGGCATTCACCACCATCATCACCGCCATTGAAATCGACTGCCAGAGCATGGTGATGAACATCTTGAACTGCTGCCAGCGCATCTGGATCGCCATAAGAACCGTCGAGATGATCTGGCGAATGAAATTGACGGCTATGGAAACGGCCATGGTGATCGCGTTCCAGATCATGATCACCGCCTGCTTGAACGCCGCCCACCGCGCGACAATCCACTGGATGACCATCGAGATGAGATTGGCAATGTAGTTGATCGCGCCCGACACCCACTGGCTTGCGGTTTGCCAGGCGGTCACAAGTCCGTTCCAGACGGCCTTTGCGAAGTTCCACACCCAGACGACCGCCTGAACGATGGCTTTGACGAACGCGATCTGGAATTTCACGACGGCGACGATGAGTTTGAAAATGAAAAGGATAATCTTCCCGATAATCGGCAGTATGAACGTCAGAATGCGGATGATGATCACCAGTCCGCGCGTGCCGAGCGTTACGATGAATCCGATGATGTGCCCGAGGGTTTTGCCGAAGCTCTGGGCACTGTTCTCGGCGCCCTTGCCCTGGCCGGAAAAGAGGGCGAAGAATTTCCCGATGGCGTTCCACGCGATTTTGAAGCCCTGCACGATCCACGACACAATCGGTTTCAAGGCGTCGAACAGGCTTCTGTACACCGGCTCGACGGCCTCGATAAAACCCGTGACGTATCCCTTAACAAAACTCCACGCCATTTTCAGGAAGTTTGCGATTCCCTTTACCGTCTTCATAAGACCTGCGGCATTCAGGCTTTTCTCGAGTTCCGGGCCGATGGGCTGTCCGCGAAGGAGCGCGATCACTCCTTTGACGATGTTGACGAAATTCTGGAATCCCGTCTTGAGCTGGTTCCAGATCGGCATGATGAAATCCCGGATGCCGCCGAAGTTGGTTTTCCACGCATAGTAGAGAAGCGCGCCCGCCGCGATCACGGCGGCTATGACCGCGACCACGGGCCATATTGCCGCGACGACACCTCCGATAGCGCCTGCCGCGGCGGGAAGAGCGGAAAGACCCACGGACAGCATGCCAATTGCGCCGAGAAACGTGAGAATAGCGCCGCCGACGAGAAGTAGTCCGCCGAGCGCGGCGACGACCAGCACAATTCCCTTGAGGAGTTTCGGGTTCTGTTTCGCCCAGTCCCCGAATTTTCGCAGAAACGATGAAACCGCCTTTGCCGCCTGGGTTATGTAAGGCGCGAGCTGCTGGCCGATGCCGATGGCGACCGCGACGATGGAGTTCCACGCGATCTTCAGTTGCGCGTTCATGCCCTTGAGCGAGTTGTCATATTCCCTCTGTAATGATGTGCCCTCGGCGAAAGCTTTGTTGGATGTATCCACGAACCGCCCCAGAAGCGACTGCTGTCCATTCACGGATTTGGTGGCTTCCACCAGTTTAAGGAGAACGTCCGTGCCCCGCGCCCCGCCGATGCCGAGATCGCTCAGGAGCGCGGCCACCTGAAACTTATCCATGCCAGAAAGCCCCTCTGTGAACTTCATGATCGCGCCGAGAGCATCCTTCTCCATGAGGTTCTTGAAGTCGGTGACACTCATCCCCGCGACCTTCGCGTACTCGTCAGTTCGCTTCATCATCTCCATGAACATGTCGGACATGGCAGTTCCACCGACTTCCGCCGAGATGCCCATGTCCGTGAGCGCCGCGCCCATGGCGGCTATCTGTGGCATGGTGAGACCAAGCGTCGCACCCGCGCCGGCCATCCGGCTTGTCAGTTCCGCAACCGTCGGGGCGGTGGCGGTCGAGATGTTCGACAGCTCGTTCAAAACAGACCCCATGTTTTTCGCCTGCTGGATGGGAATCCGGAACTGGTTTGCTATCTTCGCCAGTGCCGCGCCGCCTTCCTCCGCTGAAAACTCTGAAACGGATGCAAGTTTCGCCACCGTGTCCGTGAATGCGGACAAATTCTCGACGCCGGTAATACCGAGCTGCCCGCCTATCTCGCCGATATTTGCAAGCTCACGCGCCGAGTTGGGCATCCGCGCGGACATGGTAAGAAACTGGTCGCCGAGTTTTTTAAGTTCGGCGTCCGCCATGCCGGTGGTTTTTTGCACGCCGATCATGGCCTCCTCAAAATCCCCGGCCACCTTGATCGTGGTTGCAACGCCGCCGAGAAGCGCCGCGCCGCCGCCCATCATTCCGATCCCGGCATAAAACATCTTCGAGGACGCCTGCATGCGCGAAGCCATCTCGTCGCTCTTCTTTGAAAGAGAGTCAAAATTGCGCTCCACTCTCTGGAAGACCGCCGACGCCTCGTCCTTCGCCTGTATGAGTATGCCGAGACCGTAGTTGTTCATCGTTTCCTTCTCGCCGCGTTTTTCATCTGGCGTTCCTCTTCACGGTACTGGTCGGAAAGCCGTTCCACGAACCAGCGCCGCACGCGGGCCGGGAGCCGTTCGACTTCGTCAAACGACTTGAACGGCCCCTTGCCGTAGCAGAGAAAAAATGTTTCCTCCAGGATCAGGTCTTCCTGGAGTTCGGGAAGAAAAAATTTTCGCTGATGGGCAGTTGCACCTCGAATTCATTGTCGCATTCCGGGCATTCCACCTCGACGACGGTGTCCACGCCGCACGTGACGGCGTCGATTTCCTTCCGGTAATACTGGGAATCCGCGCCGGGCAGGGTTTCAAAAAACTTCTCGGAGAAGTTCTCGCTTCCGTCCACGGCCATGGTGTGAAGGAGAAGCGACAGCCGGATGATCTCCTGCGGGGTCTTTCTGAGCGTGGTGGCGATCTTCTTCTCGTCGCGGCCGCGAAGCAGCCGGAACGTCACTTTCTTTCCCGTGCGGGGCAGCGTGATCGTGTGCGTCGCGTCCGGGTCGCCCTCAAGTTTCTTTATGGGAAGTTCCGCGAGATTGACGCTCATGTTGAACGTCTGGCCGCAGGACGCGCACCGGACTTTGAAGTCGTAATCGTCGCCGTAAGTCAGGCGGCGGATGGCGAGCATCAGGTAATAGCGGTCGCCCACGAGCAGGTTGTCGAGGTCGACGTCCTTCTCGATCACGCAGTTGCGCAGAATCTTCTCGAACGCCTCGCCGGATTTGAGCATCTTCTGGCTGGCGAGAAATCCCTCCTCGGTGGCGGTCATCTCGCGGATGGTCGCCTCGATGCCGGAGGGCAGCGTTACCTTTTCGGTATAAAGTTCCATGTGTCACCTCGTCATTCTTTCTCGAATCCCTCGTGCGCCAGCGTCAGCTTGGTGATCTGGTGCTCGGAGGACTCGTTGTCCCAGTCGTCGGTTTCAAACGCGGCGGGAAACGCTTTCGGGATGACCCAGCGGGTCAGTTCCGCGCCGGAGCGATCCTTCTGGATGACGGTTACCTTGCGCTTGTACTTGCGCTCGTCCGCCGACCCCGTGCCGGATGCGTGGTTGTAAATCTCGTTCCACCAGTTATAGAGGTCGTCATCGTCTGTCATGCCGCGCTCGAGTTCGATGTCGTCGAACTTGATCGTGCCGGGCTGCTTGTGCGGCGTGAGCGCGCCGCCCTCGGAATACTCGATGACCTCGGCTTCGGCCTTCAGGCCGGAACACTTGTTGAACGCCGCGCGGACCACGCCGTCGATCTTCACGATGAAGGCGTATTTGTCCCAGTAGTTGATTGCAGTTGCCTGTGCGGGCATGTTATGCACCCCCCATCGTCTCTTCGATTAGTCTTCCGCCGTCCCACTGCGTGATGCGGAAGATTACGAATTCCGCAGCCTTTGTCGGCGCGATGCCGATTTCGCAGACGGTTTTGTACTGGTTGATGATCTCCTGCGTGTTCAGTTCGCCGTCGCACTTCACGTAGAAGGAGTCGCGCCAGTTGCCGGTGCCGCCGTCGAAAAACGCGCCCTCACGCCAGTATTCCTTGAGGAACAGCGTGATCGTGGTCGTTAAATCCTTCCACAGATCGATGTTATTCGGCTTGAACACCGCCCACTCGGTTCCCTCGGCGATTGACTCCACCACATTCAGGAACAGACGCCGCACGTTGATCGAGCGCCAGTCGGAGAGCGCGGACAGCGTCCGGTTTCCCCACGCGACGACGCCCACGCCGCGCTTCTTGACGATGGGGTTGATGCGCGCCGGATACAGCGTGTCGCGCTGTCCCTTGTCGAGCGTGTATTCGAGTCCGATGACGTCCGCGAATTTGCCGTCCTCGATTCCCGCCGGAGCTTTATGCACGCCATGCACCACGTCCGTCTTCGCGTAAATGCCCGCGAGCTGGCCGGAAGGCGGCACGAGCCGGTTTTTGCGGGACAGCGGATCGAGGATGATGATGTTCGGGTAGTAGAGCGCCGCGAACCGGCAGTTGAACGCCGCCGTGTCCTGAACGTATTCCTTTATTTCCGTCACGTTCATGCCGACGGGAGGATCGAGGATGACGAATAAATCCTGCCGCAGTTCGGAATACGTGCAGAGCGCGTTCTGCACCGTTTGCGTGGTAATGCCCGGGCAGGCGAGGATATTGATCTCGTCAACGGGATCGAACGCGAACACGCCCGTGCGCGCCGCCTGGCTTCCCACGTAGTCCGTGTCGCCGATGTCAACGAGGCCGTCGTCGCCGCCCGTGAGGGGAGACAGACCTTCCGCGGGTCTGTTTTCCGGGGCGGCGCTGGCGCTGCCGAGATTTTCCACTACGATGAATTCGGATTTTCCGTTGATGCGCTCGAGCGCATAGTTCTCGGACGCCGCGTCCATCGACAGGTCGTCGTGCAAGTCAACGAGCGTCCCGCGCAGATAGACCTTCATCTTGAAATGCTCCGCGGGCTTGTTTGTCGCCGCCTCGATCTTCACGGAGATGTCGTCGCCCCACTTGCCGGGGGAGACCGCCTTCACGCCGAGCGTCGGCAGGGGTGTTGCGGCGCGGTCGTTGAGCGCGGTCGCACTCGTGGCACACGTCGTGGTTGCCGCGTCCGTTATGTCGGTGTAGTGAACGATGCGCACAACGTAACAGCGCCCTTTGACTTTCTTGAAGAACCCGTCCACGGCATAAGCGAGGTGGCTGTTCGGTATGTAGCCGCCGAAGATGCGCCGGAACTGGGCGAAACTTGTGATGAGGACGGGAACGCCCACGGGCCCGCGCTCGGCGATGCCGTAAAACGCGGCCACCGATGCGCTCACGCGCTCGATGGTGTGCCGGGTGCTCTCCCGCTCCTCAACAAAAATGTCTGGTGAAAGATATTCGGGCATGGAATGGTCACCTCCTATGTATCAGGATTTTCCTTTCTTTTTCTCCGGCGCGGCGGGCGACTTCTCGTCAATGACTTCAAGGAACCCTCTCCGGAAAAGCCGGAACACGTCGGGGCTTTCAATAGTTGCCGCCGGTACGCTTTTCGTCTCACCGGCGAGAAAATGCAGCCCGCGACCCTGCGCGACGTTCACCGTCAGCAGCGCGCCGGATATGTTTTTCAAAAGAACGTTTTTCAAAACGGATCACCTCGTTTCTTTATCGTGAAAATGTCTCGACCGGAATCCTCGTTTTGAAATCGCAAAGAACGAAGTCCCGGTAGAGAACGAGTTTGCCTTCCTCGAGAACGTGATCGAATATCGGCACGTCCTCGATGCGGTATCGCCCGGACGCCTGCCGGAGATTCGACAGGTTCGGACGATCCAGACCGCCGATGGGAACCATCTCCCGGAGATAAAACTTCAGGGCGCCGTCCTCCGAACCCCACGGCTCGATGCCGAACGGGCCGGGTCCCCATCCGGCGGTAACGGGCACGGCCACCGCGATGTTGTCCAGAAAAAACGCGATCAGGCTCTCCTGAAGTTCGAGAAGTTCCATTCCGTTGCCCGCCGTGAGAACGAAATCGAAATCAAGATGGTAGAACCGGGGCCAGTTGCGCTCCGTGTAAGTGAGCGCGGCGCGATCTATCACCACGATTTTCTCCGAGACACGTTTCGCGCGGTTCTCATCCATCTTCGGGCCGATGACGAGAAGCGACGGCGTATGCTTGATCTCGTAGTATTCATTCGGAGGCACGAGAACCGTATGCGGTGTCACGTCCGCCTGAAGCTTCCGGATCAGCGTCTCGACTGTTTCCTTAACGAAGGAGCCCAAGTATCGCCTCCGCGTAATTCTGCTTAATCTCGTCTTTGTACTGCTCCATCACGGGATGCAGGAACGGCCTCTCCGGGATTACGATGGTCACGCCGTTCGGTTGCTGAATCGTCGCGCCGAATTCCATGATCGCGCCGATGTTCACGATTTCCTCTCCGTCCTTGTTCCGCGTGCCGCGCAGAAGTCCCACGAACGCCTTGTCGCTTTTGATGATCTGCGTGATCGAACTGAGCAGAAATCCGGTGTCTATGAGCGCCTTGGACGATCCCTTTTTCTCGATGGTCGCCTCGGCGAGCGGTGTGAACGCCTTGCCTCCGGGTGCCTGCGACTTGATTCCTTTCTTGATTTCCCTAACGAGAAGGAGCGCGCTCTTTGTCGCGGCGCGATTCAGCGCCTTTTCAATCCGAGCCGGAAGACAGTTGTGCAATGTTGCTTCCAGCCGCTTCCAGTCCCCGAATTTTCTCACTCTCATGGATACAACCTTGCAACCGTCACAACCTTGTGGCTTATGACGCCGAACACATTAAGCGCCTCGACCGTCAGAACCTTGTATTGCACGCCGCCGAACTCGATGTGGTCGCCCTCGTTGATCTCCTGATCCGGCAGAATGGAAATCGCCGCGTCCGTTTTCTGTGTTGTGAGAATCTGGGGCGGCGTCTCCACGAATTCGAACGGGAATTCACAGTCCAGGACAAACGGCGCGTCGTCCGTGCCGTAAATCTTCTCGGCGGTCGGGTCGGGCACGTACCGCTTGCCCGTCTGGCCGGAACTGGTGATGAGTTCCGCCGTGCATTCGGCGATGAACTTTTTGTCAGCTTCCGAGAGCAGCATTCTCATCCTCCGAGATTCCGCGCTCGTAGATGACCGGCTTCACCGCAGGAGCGGCCATGATCCCGCTGTCCGGGTCGTCCACGATTTCGCCGCCGCCGCCGTCCGTCCCGGCCTTCTTCACGCGATCCTTGTAATCCTTCTCCAGATCGCCCTGGAGGTCCGCCCAGAACGACGGCTGTTTCGTCTTGTCCACGTGCTTGTCGCCGCTCTGGAACGAGAAGGCGTTCGCGGTAATCGAGCGCATGAGCGAGCAGACATTGATGTGCGCCTTCAGGAGTAGAAGCTCCTGTTCCTCTCCGGTCGGATCGGGCGTTACCTCGCCGCTGTTAACCGCGAACGACGTCCCGGCGTCTTTGTTCAGGGCGTACACGGCCCGGGTCACGCACCGGGCGAGATACTCGTCTCCGAGCATCTCCCCGGCGGTGTCCCCGATGTCGAGCCGCAGAAGCGTGACGAGCTCACTTGCGAGCATCAATTATCTCCTTCAGCCGGTTCTTGCTCGCCTCGATCACGCCGGGCCGGTTTTCCACGCTCAGGATGGATTGAATGACTTTCGGGTCCGTCTCATCCTCGACGTAATCGATGGCGTCCGCCTCATCCAGCTTGTCGAAATCCGCCGGGGGCTCGGGCAGCTCCGGCGCGGGCGCTTCACGCGCAGCGGCGTCATCGTCCGTGACGACCGCGATGCGGCCCGCGTCGATCTGTTTCTGAATGACGGGCGTGATTTCCGGCACGTCCGCCACCGCGAAGCCCTGTAGACGCAGCTTCGCGGCGGGAATGTGCAGAATGCCCGGTGTGAGATTCCTGATCTTTGCCATGTTAAGCACCTCCGCTTACGGCTGGATGACGACCTTTGCGACGATATCCGGGCGGGTGACGCCCATGCCGAGTTCGCTCCAGATGAGCCAGCCGGTCTTGAATTTCAGCTTCTTGTCGATGGCCTCCGCGGTGAGCGGCTCGCGCACGGGCATTTTGCCGATCTCCTCGTCCGGGACGATCAGAATCTCGTTCACGTCCGCCGCCGAGGTGAGCAGAATGTTCGCGCCGCCGTACACCTTGATGATGCCCTTCTGGCGCAGTTCGAGCTGGGTGACCGGGTCGAGGTCCCACGCCCGCATCTCGTTGAAGCGTTTCCCGCGAAGCACGATGTACTTCACGGTCAGCTCCTTGTCCTCGAGGATGCTGATCGCGTCGTTGAGGCCGTCCTCGGTCAGAACCCCGCCGGAAATGGTGACAACATTCTCGGCGGGCACCGCGGCGGAGATGACGGTAAGCGTGCGCTTGTCGATCTCCTTGCGGATTTCATCCGAGGATGCGGTCTGGATGTCCGTGAGAGCGCCGATGTTGCCGTGCTTGAGGATGCTCACGTCAACCATCGGTGCGCTGTGGACGCGGTGGGTCGGGATTTCAATCTCATCCTTGCCCACTTCCTGCTCCCGCGCCTCGCCGTCCTTCGAGATGAAGTAGGCCTTCAGCCGGGGGCGCTTCTGGTACACGGCGCGCTCGCCCTTGGGCAGGTTGTGCTTCGTGAGCAGAAGCGAGGTGATTTCCTTGCGTGCGATGTTCGACTCGATGGGCGCGGCGATGGCGGCCGCGAGAGCCCGCATTCCCTCGGGCGTCTCCAGCGCCTGGCTCATCAGCTTGCCCATCTTTTCCATGAACTCCTGGGAGTCCGTTTTTGCCTTTTTCGTATCCATGCTGGATGTGTCCTCCCTTCAGTGGATTAAACCAGCAGCTTGAATTTCAGAATGCCGCCGGAGACGCTGATCGCCTGGGCGACAGCGTTGGCGGTGGTGCCGCCGCCGACGAGTTTGCCGTTGGCGTCGATCTTCAGAAGCTCGTTCGGGTTGATCGCGCCGCTGAACACGTCGGTCTCGTACACGCCGCCGTTGCACCAGAAAGCGGGCATCTCGCCGTCGGCGTAGTCTTTCATGAGCACGCCCACCGACGGGACCGCCGGATCGGTGTTCACCGTGAAGGTGTCGTCGCCGACAGCCTTCACGAACTGCCCCATGCTCCCCGCGCCCTGCATGTATCCGTCGCCATACGCAAGCCCGGGGTGGTTTGCATTGAGATATGCCATTGTGGGTTACCTCCCGTTCCTTTCTTTTTTCAGTTGGCCGCGCCCACGCGGTCGTTGTAGGCCGCCATGAAGCCGGACTTGAGGTTCTCCTCGAGGGAAGATTCCTTTCCGTCCTGCACATCGGCGGGCCGCACGTCCGCGTCCGCGCTCATGCCTCCGCCCGAGTCGGCCTTGCTCTTTTTCGGCGGCTGCTTTTTGTCCTTCTCCTTCTTCTTGTCCTCGTCATCCGGATTCTCGTCCGGGTCCGCTTCCTGCTTCTGGTCTTTGGGCTTCTTCACGCGCTTCACAGCCGCCTCGGTGGCCGAAAAAGCGTCGTCGTTGAGTCCCGCCAGCCGGTTCAGTTCGGTCTCGCGGTCATCGTCACCCTCGAACTCGATGCCCCGGTTCTCCATCTCCTTGACCAGCTTTTCCGCGCGGGCCCGGCGGATGGCCGCCTCGCGCTCGGCGCGCAGCTTGTCCAGTTCCTTCTGGAGTTCATCGAGCTGATCCTTCAGCTTCTTGTTCTCCGCTTCGAGCTCCTTGACGCGGGCGTCGGTGTCCGCGCCGCCGGGGGCCTTTTTCGCCGCCTCGGTTTCCTCGGTTTCGGGTTTCTTGTTTTCTCCGTCCATACGACCGATACCTCCTTTGTTGAATTGTTTTTCATCGCCTGCGACCTGCTTTATCTTCGCGTTCTCGTCGGCGCCCTTGCGGTCCAGCAGGCCCAGGCCCGTAAAGGTGATGCCGTGGAGAATTTCGTAAACGGGTTGCCCCTTGAATTCACCTCCCTTGTATTTCTTGAGATGGATGCAGTAGTCCGCCTTGGTGCGCACACGCTTCCCGCAGATCGAGCATTCGCCCTCCTCGTAATCGCACTCCATCGAGACCTGCGTGATGATGCCTTTCTTGATCAGCTTGTAAGCGAGCCGGGAATTGACGTTGTCGTTCGTGTACAGCTCCCCGACGCATTCCACCCAGGCTTTCTCCGCCTCCTGGACAAAATCACTCGCGATGACGCCGCCCACGATGTCCGTGAAGTCCTGCGAATGCTTCAGGTCGATCTTCTTGTTGATCGCCGTCTGGTGCCGCGCGGAGAGTTCCTCTACGGTGAAATAGTCGCCGTTTTTGTTCGCGCCCGCGTGCGTGAGAATGAAACTGAATTCCTTGTCGCCGGAAGGGTTATTTTCCGACAGGCTGATCCCCTCTGTGGCGAGCGGACTTATGTCCGGAAGCCGGATGTCTCCGATGACGGTTGTGTGGTTCTCGCAGGGGGTCAAATTGGACGCCGCCGCGGCGTTCGACTGCTCGACTTTTTCCTTCACCTGCTTTTTGAGGGCGTCAGGCAGGGTTTCGTCAATCGAATCGGGGATGTAGGAGAAAACGAGATTCCGCTCGAGCGCCAGTTTGTGCAGCCGCGTGTGTTCCGTGACGACCTGCTCCCGCGTCCACGTGGTGGTTTCGTTTTTACCTTCCGAATCCCACCCGGCGGCATACCAGCGGTGCAGAATGGAATGTCCGAGCGTGAGCTGGGAATTCTTCTGCGTCTTCATCTTGAAGTCGGAGTCGGCGATGGAGTCGAGGGAGTCCTCCGCGTCGGCTTTCGCCGCGCCGGCGGATGTCTTTTTCCCTATGAAAAGAAGCTCGTTCGCGTATTTGCCGCCCGCGTCGGACTCCTTTTTCACGATGTTGTATTCAACCGCGATCCGCTTCACTTTGATGTCGCTGTAGGCCCCGGCGACCATCTCTTTCAGTTCCTTCTCTGTCGGAAACGCCTTGTCCCGGTAGCTGATGAGGATGTGCGGGAAGTTTTTCGCCGCGGCGGTGACGACGTTGCCGAGCAATTCGCGCATGCTTTCCTTGTCGTACTTTGTGCGCGACGCGAAATTGCGGCGCGGCGTGTCGAGGATTTCCTTCCCTTCCCACCGGGTCATGAGACCTTCCACGAAGTGGTAATAATCCTCGTAGTCGTTCCGCAGGAACTCGGTGATATAGGGCGGGTCGCAGTAGATGACGTCGGCCTTAACTTCGGGAAGGATTTTGAGGACGTCGCCGTTGTGCGCCTTGTTCTCCTGCCCGTTGTCGTAAACGAGGCCGTTGATCTGGCGGACGTACTTTTTGAACGCGGTGATAAACTCGGAAACGGGGATGTTTCCGATGCTCGAAGACTGATATCCCTTGTCCAGTTCGGAAATCTTCCGCGTCCGGTTCATCTTGCTGCGGTTGAACATCCCGAACACAGCCTTTGCCTTGCAGGTATGGCCGAGCGCGGCGAGCGCGATATCCTTTTTGTACCCCTTGAGTTTCCGGGCGTTCGACCAGACGGTGTCGAGAAACTGGAGGATCGGCTTCGTGTAGTAGTAGCCGTAGAACGTGTCGGCGGTGAACGTCCCGGCGTCGGCGTTCTTTTTCAGGAGGTCTTCAAGCTCCTCGTCCGAGATGGTTTCCGTGTTGTTTTCGATGACGGCCCGGGCGATGTGGTACGGGTATCGCATGATGTCGTTGGTTGTGACCCGCAGTCCCTTGCGCTTGAAGAAATAGGCGACGTTCGCGCCGCCGGAAAAAGCGTCAAACAGGCTCTTCGCGTCTTTCGGGAAGTTGTTGTCGATCCAGTTCATGATGAAGTGCTTGTTTCCAATGAATCCGGTCACAAGGACGTTGTCCGTCTTACCCGCGATGGCGCTCAGGACATCCGGATCGAAGTCGGCGTCGAGGGACAGGTCGGCGATGTCATCCATGTTTGCGACGGCGGACAGCCCCGCGTCGTCCTCACCGGCGTCGGCGCACACGAAGAGCCGCTCTTTCGCGTTCGAGGGATCGCCCTGGCGGTTTTTGCCCGCAAGCTGGTATTTGTGATCCTTCGATTTCATGCGGGATTCCTTGCCGAGGTCGGCGATGAGCCCTTTGATCTCCGACTCGGTCGGATATGCGTTGTCCCGGTAGGAAATGAGCCAGTGCGGGATGTGTTTCGACGCGGTGAGAAAATCCGTGAAGAACTGTTTTGCGGTCGCGGGCGTGACGCCGGGGTCTTCGATTTTGTAATTGCGGATTTTTTTAGTGTGGTCTATTTCCTTGTCCTTCCAGTAGTCCATCAGGCCTTCCACGAAGTGGTAATACTTCTCGTAGTTCGTGGAACTGAACTCGGTGGCATAGGGCGGATCGAAATAGACCAGGTCGGCCTTCACTTTCGGGGCTATCTCGACGATGTCGCCGTTGAACGCCTTGTTTTCCTTGCCGTTGTCGAAAACGAGCGCGTTAATGCGGTAAAGATTGTCCCGGTAGTGCTCGAGAAAGCTCTGGACGGTGTAATTCCGCTGCCCGCCCTTTGTCGTGGACGAAAAATGCCCGAAGCCGCCGCCGGACATGCACGTCTTGCCCAGGGCGAACAGCGCCATGCTCTTTTTGATGCCGGACAACGCGTCGATGTTGGCGCGGAGCACGTCCAAGAGGGCAAGGACGTCGTTCTTGAAAAAGATGCCGTGGAAGTTTTTCTGGATGAACGTTCCGGCGTCGGAATTGTGATCTTTGAGCAGGGATTCGATTTCTTTTTCGGACAGTCGAGTGCTGTTGTTCTCGACGATGGCGCGTGCGGCATGGTAGCAGTAGGACAGCCGGTCGTTTGAAAACACGCGCAGCCCCTTTGTTTTGTACATGTAGCCGACGACGGAGGAGCCTGAAAATGCGTCAAACACCGATTCCGCGTCTTCGGGCGTGTTGGACCATATCCAGTCCACGAGTTTCTGCTTCGAGCCGATGAAATTGGTGATGTATTTCGGGCGATCCTCGGCGGGAAGCTCCTCTGTGACAAGCTCCAGCTTGCCCTCGGCGGCGAGAAGGCCGAGGCGCAGGTCCGCGTCGGCTTCAAGGAGAAAATTCAGTTTTTCAGTATCTGTATTGAATGTGATTTCCATTTATACACCTCGCGGAAAAATGAAAAGCCCGGCAACGCGCGATTTCTCGCATGTCACCGGGCTTGGGCCGACGCTTCCGGACATATTCTCCGGGCTCGGTTTTCAACGCTTCCGGACTTCTTTTTCCCGGAAATTTATCCGGGCAGGTTTTTAAACTCCCATTTCGCTTCTGTTTTTATCTTTTCCACATGCGTGATCTTTCCGTTCTCGAATTTGAGAACGACCTGGCCGTAAAAACGCTCCGAGAGCAGTTTCTGAAGGAAGGCGATGATTTTATGCATTGTTGAATTTTCCCTTCCCGATCTGCTCCAGCAGATCGCTCACGGCTTCCGTCACGCTTGCATATTTGTCCGTCTCGAATATCTTTGTGCGCGAGCCGAGATAAACAGGCATGGCCTCCCGGTGTTGTTCAAGGAAATCCTCTGGCAGTTCCCGGATTCCCTGCTCGACAATCCGGTTGATCACGCACTGGGCGTCCCATTCCTCATCGTCATAACCCGGCACATACCCGACTTCGAACGCGGAGCGGTCATCCACGCCGTGCGCCCACACCCCGATGGGTATGAATTCCCACCTGTTCGGGTCGGGCCGCTTGTACTCGATGAAATACCGGATTCTCATCAGACATCCCTTTCGTAGTTCAGCGCCATTTCCGTCGCCTCTGCGGCAAAATTCTGATACAGCCGGTCAAAAGCCTTCTGTTTTTTGCTTTTGTATTCCCGCCACCGTTTGAAATCCTCTTTTTTCGCGTCGTCAATTTCATCGATGGTTTCAATAAAACAGGAATACCCCCGGTGGTCGCGGAACAGGAACAGGTCGGGACGCTCTTCCCGGACATTTTCCATCTTGAACAGCCGGACATGCTGCGGGCCGCCCATGTCGAACCCGACCTCAAAACACACGGCCCAGTAATAATGACCGGCAAGGGCGCCGTTCGCGCCGATAACAGGGCGGGCGAACAGGATATCTAACCGATCCACGAGGATGCGGACAAAGTCGGAGCCGCCGAGGTCCACAAACACCACGGACCCGGGCGCGGTGATCCGGTCAATCTTCTCTTGCATCTGTTGTTTCACGGCTTCAAGTTCCTGCTGCATCAGAGCACCACGTCTTCTATCCTCCGGCCATCCGGAAGTTTTGAGAAGCCTTTTTTCTTGAACATCTCGATGACCCTCGCGCGCTGCGAAGCATTACTCGTTTTAATTACGTCGATCTCGTCCGGGAGCGACACCGTATATTTGAAAATCGTCTCGTCGCTCCGGCCCCCGGACGCCAGCCGCTTGTAATCCTGAAGGCTTGTGAGCCGTTTTTTCCGGACGTAATCGTCAATCACCTTGCCGAAGGCGTCATGGTCATAGGTAATGGCGTCCATCCGGCGCAGGAGACGCTTCTTGAAGTAGAGCCCCGTGCTTCCCCGGCCCCCGGACGGCAGCTTGCGGACCCGGGTGAAAAAGTACGTCGCGCCGCCCGTCCGCATATCGCTCACGGGTGACATGCCGCCCGGAGTCACGCCGATGCGGATTTTCTCGACCGTCGAGACCATGTTTCCGTTGTTCTCAAGAACCGTTTTCACAAGGTCTTCAACGTCCCCGCTGTCGGTGACGCTGTGATACAACCCGAATCCTTTTAGGTCCCGATCCAAATCCGCATCGGTTATGTCGAAACGCATCTGGTGCCTGTAGCCCGCGCGGCGCGCCGGGTCCTTGAATCCGAGTTCATAGTTTCCCACCGGGTCGTAGCCAGGTATCTTCGTCACGTCGTCAACGCCGAGCTCATCAGCCCAGAACTTGCGCATCGCCTGGATGCGCTCGGCCTTTGTCGCGTTCGTGGAGTCCAGTTCACGCACCATCTTCTTCCATGCCGGGGACGTGTCCTTTTTAAGAAGATAGGCCTGTTTTGAAAGCATCATGTATTCAGCGTCCTCGACACTCGCGGGCGCGGAGTTGACGCCGAGTTCCTCCAGCCTGTCGAGAATGGATTCAAACTTCTCCGGATCGGCGATCTTGCCCGTGACGCGGATTTCCACCTGACCCTGCACGGCGTAGGGATTCGCGGAATCCCAGGGGCGGTAATCCATGACCACGCCGTCGTCGAGTTCAATGCGGTACTGTACGCCGCGATTGAAGCCGGAGCCGCGCCCGAAGATGGTGTTCAGGTCCGTGTCGGATTTCACGACGTGAATTTCCCCGTTCCGGCACTGCCGCTGATCCATTTTTATGTTTGTCTTCTGGAACCGGAAGCCCGCTTTTTTCGCCTCAGGCTTCGATTCCATTTCAACGAGGCGCTTTTTCGCTGTGTACTGATCAAACTTCCCGGCGATTTTATTATTATTTTTCGCCGCGTCGAGAACGGCCTCGCACGCCTTGCGATACTCCTCGGCCATGTCCCGGACGGACGCCGTTTTTCCGGACTTCGCCAGCTTTTCAAGATCGGGGAGAATCTTTCTGATCTCGTCCAGTGTGTCCGTGTTGTATTTGAAATCGCCGCCGTCGACATGGTGATTGACGGTTTTCACGCCGGACAGGATTTTTTCATAGAAAGTGTCCTCGGGCAGCGTGTCGCCGGGGGACAGCCCCCTCATGGCCGCGCCTTTTTCACCGAGGGCGTCGAGCAGTTTCTTTTCCGAATCCGGCCGCAGCTTGAACTGTATGACCGTTTCCTCTTTGCCCTGAAGGTTTTTCTGCGTGAAAACGAGCGCGTTCTGATCCTCGATGTCGTCAACGTCGAGACGCATGGCTTTTCCCTGTCCCTTCATCTCGTGCGCCTCGCGCAGGATCATTTCATCTTCCTTCGACAGCTTCCGGGCGATTTTGACGTCGTCGCCGAACCGGAACTCGGCTTTGAACCGCGCCTTATGCAGGTCGTCGTAAAATTTCTCGAAGTCGCGTCGGATGTTGTTTTTCCGCTCAAGCGCCAGCCGGTAAAATTCATCCTTCGCCGCGCTCGGCTTCACGCCGAAGCGGCCCTCAACATAAGGCCGGATAATTTCAAGGTATTCCGAGTCCGGTATCTGCTCGACGCGCCGGATGTATTTGAACGCCGCCTGAAGGTCAATATCAATCTCGCCGTTTTTGTACGCCCTGAAAAGCGTGTTGTAGATCGGCTCGGCCTCCATCGAGTTAGGATGATAAGAGACGGATAATTTGTCTTTGCCGAGGAATTTGAACGTCTGGCTTTTATCAACGCCGAGAACTTTCCCTTCCGCGGCGCGGACAAACTGTTTTGCGTGCGCGTCGTGATTGGAAATAAGCCAGTCGAGGATGTGCTCCCGCTGTATGGCCTCGATTTCGGAAGGAGACAGTTTCCCGATAGGGATATCCCGGAAGGACGCCTCATCCTTTACGTTCTTTACCAGTTTCTGGATGGACCCGGCACGTCCGTCTATCTCGATGTAGCGTACTTCTACAGCATCAGGATCAATGAGCCGGGCGACGCGGTATGCCATCTCCTCTCCGCGGGCGACGTAAGCGTCCATCGGTTTGAACATCCACTCGTCGCCGCGCCCGTCAACGTAGATGTATTTTTCATGCGCGCCGCCGAGGGATTTTGCGTCCCGCGAATACTTGAAAGCTTTTCCCTTGTCGAGCGCGTCCCAGTCGGCGTCGATTTTCGCAAAACCCGTGGCGACGTCCGCGTGCGGTTTTTCAAGAACCGCTGCGGGCGCGGGGGCAGGTTTCGGCTCCGGCTTCGGAACGGATTTTACCGCGGGCGCGCCGACGGGCTTTTTCCCGTATTTCTCGGCCCACTTCGCCCACTTGGCCTCGATGCTTTCCTTCGCAGCCTGGATCGCCGCGTCGTCCGTCTCGGTGAAAAGCGTGATGAATTCCTGCTTGCTGCCCCATTGCCACTTTGGCACCTTGCTCTGCTTGGCGAGGTCTTTCAGGTCTTTCGCGGACATCGCCTCGATCTTCGCCTTGAATTCGGCTTTCTTCTTTGCGAGGTCGGCGGCTTTTTCCTTCAGGTAGTCGTCACCGACGGACAGACCGCCCTTGCCGAGATGTGTTTCGGCGTCTTTCGCGGCGGCAAGAAACGCCTTGTAATCTTTCGGGTCGGTGGAAACTTTCACGGCATCCAGAAGGGAAATAATCTGTTCTTTTTCCTTTTTGATTGTCTCCTCGGCGACCTGGACGACGGCTTCCTTCGTGACCTTTTTCCCGAGTTCCTCTTTGAAGTTTTTCTCCAGCGCCTTTACGAGCTGTTCCTTTGTCTTGAGAACCGGAAGGTTGAATTTTGTTTTCGCCTCGATGAGGCTCTGGCCGGACAGGGCGCTGTGATTCACGCCGGACTCGAGCACGTCGAGAATGTCGATGACTTCCTGCTTCGTAAGATTTAGAGAGATTCCTTTCTCCTGGCACAACTCTTTCAATTGCGATACCGGCATGGACCCGAAATCGGGTACTGTCTCCTGCTTGGCTTTCGCTTTCAGGAGGTCAATGAGTTCATCTTTGCTGCGGAGCGCGGCGATTTTGTATTCTTTTATCAGCGCTTTCAATTCCGTGCCGCCCAGATGAGAGAAGTCCGCGCCGGTTTTATCTTTCAGGAGTTTTAGGAAATCCGCTTTTGTGCGGGCGATGGATATGCCGTTCGCCTTCGCCTGATCCTGAAGCTGCTTGATTGTGAGTTTTTCCCAGTCGCCTTTTGCGATATATTGTCCGATCTTGATCGCCTCGGACTGTTTTTCCTTCGCCATCTCCTCGATTGCCTGCGGCGGCTGGATGCAGGCTGCTTCCGCGGGCGCCGCCGTTGCGCCGAGATTTTTCGCCCCGCAGATGTCGGACGGATAGGCATTCAAAATCTGACATCGACAGTGAGGGTGAGACGGAATATTCGGGACTTTGTCTATCGGATAGATTTTTCCATCCAGTTCCCGGCATACGGGACACATACGCTCGTCGCCCACGGCCATCCATTCGACTTTCGTAACGCCGACGGTGTGATAAAACTTCATGCGGCCCTGATTGTGAGCGCGGAGCGTCTCCGTCCGGGCGATCATCTCCATCCGGTACTGCGCCGTCTTGAAAACGGTTTTTCCGGCCTTACGGAACTCCTCGGGGTCTTTTACGACGCGCCCGATGTCCTTTGCGATCTCCGGGACGCTCCGGCCCGAGGCGATGCCGGTCTGGATTGCGCGGTTGATCCCGTCAGTCAACTCGCGGGACACATCACCGGCGAGCTGGACGTTGTAATTGACCATGAAATCCAGCGCGTCTTTATCGATCAGGGTGAAGATGTTGCTGCCGCACTGTTTAATGCCGTCCGGTGTGAGGTCGCGGTAAAAAGGCATCTGCGCCCGGACAAGATCACCGATGCCGTTATGGATGCCCATGCGGTAGCTTTCGCGGACAGCCGTTTTCATAATCAGGGAATGCTCGTCCCGGACGGTGCGGATATGTTCTCTTATCTGATTTTGAAGTTTTTTTAGCGACGCCTGATTGATAGCCTTGCCCTCTGGCAGGGAACCGAGGTTTGCATAATAGAGAAGCGTCGCCTTGACGTCCTTTTCGGCGCGCTGAAGCGAATCGGTGACCCGCGCCACCGTCTGCTCCGTGTAAAGATCACGGTTATGGAGCGAGACCGCGGCTGCCTCGATTATCCGTTCACGGAGTGTTTTTTCAACGGCTACTGCCCGCATCCGCATCCCGCCTCCGAGCGTCTTTTTTCAAAAGAGCGGCACGCCCGCGAATCGAACCGGGTTTCTCTGTTCTGCGCGTCGCACCAGTTGTTTTCGTCATCGAAAAACTCGCACTCGTCGCAGATGGTGTCGAACTCCACGGCCCCGGTCGCCATGGGCGGCCTGTAATTCCAGTCCGCGGTCGCCGGACGGTTCTTCTGTTTGTCCAGGCCGAGTTTCTCCTGTGCCACCTCGACGGACATGATCCCGGAGTTCACCATGTCGATAATGATTTTCGGGTCGGTCACATCAATTGCCTGCTTTGACTCCGTTTCTGTGTGGGAGGATTCCACTTCCGGATTCAGGTCCATCTTGATCTGGAGGCTGTTTTTTGAGATGAGTTTCCGGTCAAAGAGTTCGATGTACAGCTTTTTTATGTCCACCTCGTTCGTGAGATCGAGATCGTTGAAGATGTAATTGATGCTTTTCTCTTCATAGCCGTGCAGCTTCTGCCAGTCCCAGATGATCCAGTTCAGAATATTCCGCGCGACCTGCTTGATCTCCTTCAGCATGATGACCATCTTCTGCATGCCGATGGCGGCGGTAGCGAAATTCGGGCCGTCACCGGTGATGAGGGATTTCGCAAGGCCGAGCGCGATGATGATGTCCTCTTTGATCTCCTTGATTTTCTTTTCCGTGTCGAGCACCTGTCCCTCGGTGCCGTAAGTTTCGGCCTTCACGTAGAACGGCACGACCAGCCCGGCCTTCAAATCCATCCGGTTCAGCATGTCGCGCACGCTGTTGAGGGTTTTCTGATCGGGGATGATGGTCTTCTGTCCGTACTGCCCGCCCACCTGAATGAAGCGGAGCGGCGTCGTCCATCGTTTGGCGACGGCGCGCTCGGCCTTCCGGTAATCGCGGAGAAGCTCGATGGACTCGAACGCCGTGACGACCATCGAGTTGCCCCGCGCGGAATAGGACGGCGCATTCCACTTGATATGCAGGAGTTGATCGAGCGGAAGGTCAATCGGCTCGCCCGTTTCCGGGGTCTGCTTCGCCTCGATGAGTTTTCCGTTCTGGTGCGTCAGCTTCACACTGACGGGGTTTACGCAGACGATTTCCTCAATATCCTTGCCGTCCTTTGTGGGGCGCTTGAAACATATCGTCTCGCCTTTTACGAGGCACTGAAGAACGCTGTCCTTGACGATTTTGTTCAGTTCCACCCGCTCGGCGAACTCGCGGACTTCCCACTTCACGTCCTCGTCGTCGCAGTTGAACTGGATTTCATCGCCGATGGCGAACGTGCGCCATGAGTTGATCGCGTTCTGGACGATGGGCTCCTCGACGTAATACTGCCATGCCTTCACGGCGCGCTCTTCCCACGTCTTGGGGATGGCGTCGCTCACGAGCTGATCGCCGAACGCGGAGGAGTTCACGTCCGCCGCGGTGCCCATGTCGTTTTCCGTTCGAAGCACGCCGTTTATCCGGCTCCAGTGCCAGGGGAGTCTGCTTTTCCCGGTCGTTTTCATATCCATCGCCGCCTCCGTTTCATTCGGAACGCTACGCTCTCTGTTCCGCCTCGAGCACGCTCATCGGCCTGCCGCTCCGCCGATCATCGTCGAGAAGGATTTTCAGGAGAACGAAATACCCGATCAGGTCAGACACCGTGTCGGAAACGCTCTCGTCCGCAACGTCGCCGTCCGTGCCTTTTCCGAGCAGATTGCTGAGCCGTTCGAGCTTGTCGTCAATGCGCACGAGAAGTTTTGATTTCGCGTCCAGTGCGCCGGAAACAATACCCGGCTTTCTGAAGCTGCTGCCATAATCACGATTCTTGCGCAGCAGGAGATCAGTTATATCCGCCATCGTTTCCTTTATGAGTTCCTGATCGGACATGCACCGTTTCCTCTCATACGAATATCGGGTTTGTCATGACGGGCACCGGCAGGTCGGTCACAACGCCGCCGATCCCATCGAGCCGTTCCTGTTCCCGGATCATCAGGGCGACGCGCACGGCGTCTATGATGTGGTCGTTTCCTTTCGAATAAATCACGTTGCCCGTCTTCAGTGAATACGTGTGCGTCGTGAACTGGCTTTCGATCTCTACATCCTGCGCGGGAAGTATAAGCTGCCGCGCCTGAAGCCCTTTATTGATCAGGCTCGTCATGTATTCCTTGCATTGCTTTTTTATGGGTCGCCCGTCCTCGTTTTCGCCGATGACGACCGAGCTTCCGAAGTTGTACCCGCGCAGGCGGGGCGCGAGATTGAGTTCCTTGTATTTGTTGAGCGCGGTCAGTTCCTGCACCACGGACAGGCCGTTGCCGCCCGCGTCTACGCCAATCCCGGCGGGATTGTAGTACCGGTCAAGAAGAGCGAGAGTCTGGGCAATATGAGGATAGGCCACACGCTCCATGTGAATACGGCGCATAAGACGCAGAACAGGTTTTTCATTTTCTATTGCCTCCCGGAAAACGACGATTTCAGTCGGGTCGGCTGTGTAGCCCGTATCCGATCCGATCCAAAATAGGCCCTCCGCCGGCGCGAGATTGAGAAGCATGTCCAGCCGGTCGGCTACGGATTCCTCATCTTCGCAGTCCTTCAATTCATCCCCGGTGATTTCCACGCATTCATATTCGGGGATGTCCAGCCTGCACATCGTGAGATGTTCGAGATTGAACGCGCCGTAGCTCGGGCGACCATGTTCTCCGGCAACCTCGTGCTGCCACCCGGCTGTGTCGCGCCCGCCGTAAAATTCAACGAGTTCCTCCTCGCGTTCCTTTGTCCAGTTCGGATTGAGCCAGGACGGCCACCTGTAAACTTTCCATTTCTTTGAATGCGTGAGCCGGTAGTAAGTCGTATTGCGCAGCCCGTTCGGCGTCGAGTAAATCCGCATCCGGCCGCCGGACTTCAGGCATTGCCTAAGCGCCTTCCAGGCCTTTTCCGAAAGCCATGCCGCCTCGTCAACGAGAATCAGGTTTACGTGGAGCGACCGGAACGGATCGCCGTAAGCGCCAGCGGGCCGGAAGTAGATGATCGAGCCGTTTGTAAACTCGATTTTGAAGTAGGGCTTACGGGTGATCTTCTGGCGTTTCTGTGAATTGACCGCGATGCTGGATTTCAGGAAGTCGCTCGCTTCGATCTGGAACTCTACTTCCTCGACGATGGTGTCCACCGGGCCCTGATGCGGAGCGGCCACCAGAACGGAACCGCCCATTTCCACGAACGCGTGGTGAAGCGCGAGGGTGCCGATATTGACCGTCTTCCCGCAGTCCCGGCCATCGAGATGGATTATGTTTTTCGCCGGACATTCGAGATCGCCTACCTGGTGCGTCCAATAGCAACGCGGCGAGCCGTCGCGATTTGTAAGATAGTGCTCGCCCCAGAGCCTCGGGCTGTGGAACAGCCTCCCGATTGCGCGATGGTCTTCCGGCATTTCGATTCTGTTCAATTCAACCTCTGAAAATCCGGGTTCCCGTCCCGGTAAATTGTGTGTTTCCGTTTTCCGCCGGATACCCCCCGGCGGGCTTTCAAATTGCGCTCCAGGATGTGCCCAAATCTTTTTTTGAAATTGGCTTGGCAGGGCGCGCAACCGCACTGCTTAATGTGACCTGCTCCGCGGGACATCCCGCCGAAGCGGACGACCTGAAATCATCGGAAGGAGGTGATCCACATGCCGAAACCCACCATAGAGACCGCGCGGGATGAGATGCGCCGCCTCGGCCTTCATCCCGACAGGTGGGGCCACTATACCGTCGGTGGCAAATACCGATTTAAGTTCCTCAAACGGTGCATCCGTATCGAGCGAACTTTCCGGTATGACTCCGGCGGTCGCGGCAGCATCCATACGCGGTCGTACTTTTACTCCCGGCTGGCACCCGGCCAGCTCGAGGGGCTCGTAAATCTTCTTAAAGAAAAAGGAGGCCATCATCATGGCGACAAAGAAAGCGAAGGAAATCACGTTTGAAAAAGCAATCCCCGCGTTCCTGAAGCACCTGAAGGACGAGGGCAAGAACGAGCGCACGGTCGAGGTTTACGGACGGTGCCTTCAGAATGTCAGCGATTACTTCGGAGCGGACAAACCGCTCGGCAAACTCACCCCGGCGACCATCGGCACGTTTTTCAAGTCCGACGCCTTCCTCAAGAAGCCGAACGGCAAGGATAAAAGTCCGATTACCCTGACTCAAAACAGAAGGGTCCTGCGCATGATGCTCGTCTGGGCGAACGAGAAGGGATTCCTCGCCGACATACCGCTTCCGAAAGCGGAACTCAAGAAAGGACGCGAACGGAATGGAAACGACGCCGGTGACGCCGAACCCGCCGCTGACGCCGCGCAGGGCGATTGACCTGTTCGAGACGAAGCTGCGGGCCGACGGGCGCTCGCCGCACACGGTCGCTTCCTACCTCCGTGACCTTGGGCAGTTGGAGCGGTTCATTGAGAGCCGTCTTCACTGCCCGGAGGTCTCCGGAGTCACGCCGGATATGTTGAACGAGTTCCTCGTGTCCCAGCCCGTCACCCATACGCCGGACGGCGTTCTTAAAACTGAAGGCTCCATCAACAAGGCAAAAACATCGGTGAAGTCCTTCTTTAACTGGCTCGCCGCGTCCGGCCACATCCCGTCCAATCCCGCCGCCGCCGTCCGCATCAGGCACGTCCGCCGCCCGGCTCCGGAGACGCTCACCGATGTCGAGAAAAAGAGGTTGCTCAAGGCCATCTCGAATACGAGGGGGAAGAAAGCCTTCCGGGACTTTGCCATCATAGCCCTCTTTCTCAACACCGGGATTCGCGTGTCCGAGCTGGTCGGACTTGATATGGACGACGTGAACCTGCCGGAGCGCCGCATCACCATCCGGGTGAAGGGCGGTCACACCGCGATGCGGTTTCTGAACGTCCATGCCCGCCGCGCTCTCGAACCATATCTGAAGGCCCGCCGGAAGACGCCGGTCGAGACCCGCGCGCTGTTCGTCAGCAATCAGGGACGCCGGGTTTCCGTCCGGCAGGTGCAGCGCTCGTTCGACGAATGGCTCGCCGCCGCGGGAATCGAAAAGAGCATTTCCGTCCACGGGCTTCGCCACACGTTCGCAACCAGCCTGCTCGAGCGGACCGGAAACCTCGCCCTCGTTCAGCAGAGTCTCGGCCACCGGCACATCTCGACGACGACCATCTACGCCCACGTGCCGTCCGAGGAACTCCAGAACGCTATGGAAACCTTATGAAGGGAGCGTCGCATGGATTCGCGTGAACAATACGAGATTGAACAGGCGGCCCGGGCGCTCGCAAAGCGGTTTATCTACAGGTACGTCGAGCGCGGCGACTCATTCGAGAGCCTCAAGGCATCCCACATGGGGATGGGCTGCATCAAAGAGCGTGTCCAGATCGGCGGCTGGATGAACGGGAAATCTTATTCCACCGATTTCATCCTCGTGCCAAAAGTGGACGGTCGGGAAGCGAACGTCGCGTTCAAACTCCGCGATATTTTCCGGGAAGTCCGGGGCGAGATTCAGTCCGCCCGCGACGTGGATGACTTCCGTCTGGAACCGGGATGACCGCTGTGCGCCCCACGCGCCGCCGCCAGCATTCGAAGAGACCGCATTGCCGGTCTCTCTCTTTTTCTGGGGCGTCTGGAGAACCGGGAAACTTTGCGCGGGACAAACGCCCCGCGCGGTTTGCCCCTGTAGGGGGGTCGGTCGCTTTGAAATTAGAGTTTTTCGCGCATTCGATTGATGTCTCGATGCCCGAACGGATAATGCGACAGGCGCGAACCTGGCCGCGACCGTGCGCGAACGGGGTGGTTCCGCTGTGCGGTTCCGATGATTCAGTTTTCAAGGTTCAGTGTCCGCCGTGGCCGCTGGCCGGGGCGGACGGACTATCCCGAACTGTTCGATATGTGTGTTTCTCCGGCGATGACAGAGGCTCTGTCCGCGAGTCTCGGAGGAGCCCGCGTGCGTCGCATTTCAGGTCAAATGCGACGTTTCACGCCTCAAACCCCTTGGTTTCATCGGGCTTTTTTGAATCATCCTCCGCATCAAATGCGACCGTATTCCGCGATTCACCGGAGAAGGCGCCGTCCCCGCCGGCCTGATCAGCCTTCTCCTTCTCCTCTTCCTCTCTCACACGCTTCAGAATGGACGCCGCCCATTCAGCCGGGGTGGTCTTGATATTCGCGGTGTCGCCCTCGCGGGCGCTCTTGGTCGCCTTCAAATCCGCAAGGTGCATCCGCACCATGCGGTCGTAAGCCTCCGCCGCCTTAACGTCGTCGTTTTTCACGGCGCGCCGGTAGAGAACAAGGTTCGTGGCCACCAGCTCGACCGCATAAAAGTCGGAAGACCTGTTCAACGTGAAGTCGTCGTGCATCTGTTTAACCACGGAAAGAAAATTCCGGCGCTCCGCATCGTCCAGGATGTCGAACGCCAGGAATCCGTGTTTCAGTTCCGCTGGCAGGTCCACGCCGAGTTCTTTCGCCGCCTTATCTATCCTGTTCTTATATCTGCGGATCACGCTCGACTTCAGCGCGTTGGTCGTTTCCCGCGGCGCGTCTTCCGGATCGCGTTTCTTATGTGCGCCGTGTGCGCGGCAGACATCGTAGCCGCGTACAGCCGACTGCTCACATCTCCGGCCCGTGCGTTTACACGTGGCCGTGCACCGTCTGGCGTTCGGGTGAATCGGTTTAAAAGTCATTTGTGCCTCGTCTGGTGGGGTGCGGCCCCGGGAACTTCGGCTGGATCGCGGAAAATAAAAATTTCGCGGTGTTTTCCTTTCCGGGAACAACAGCTCCTACTTATATAAGGGCCAAAATCGGGTGTTTTTCTGAAGGACATTTTACTTAGTTTGTGTCCACCCCGGTTCCGGCGTCGGCATGCCGTTGCACAATCCGACGAACGTGGCGGGGTGTGATTTTGGCGAGGGCGGCAATTTCTTTTGCTGGAACATCGTTTTTGATCAGCTTTAATATGATTTCATCACGCTCCCTGTTGTCGGAGCGCGTTGCAGGCACCCACAGGAGACCGCCGTAAAAATGCTTTCTGATCTCGCCGATAAGCTCTTCCGGCAATATCTCGGTGGCATTTTTATAACCCATCTTATGACCCATGCTGAACACCCGCCTCGGACGATTTCCGCATCCACGGCTGGTCGACGCGGTGATTGTGGAAATAAAGGGATTTACCTGTTTTACGATTTACTATTTCAATGCGTTGCAACGTAATCTCACCGATCTCATCATCCGGATCGAGAAAGCGGACGAGACCCCAGTCCCGGTAGGCGACACCGTCCGTGCGGTAAAGCTGATCGCGGGTCCAGCCGAGATCTGTCGCACGGTCACGGATGGCGTCCACCTTTGCGGCGGCTGGATTATCCTGTGGCCGGCGCTTTTTCGGCGCGTCTGGGACGACCTGCTCGCGTTCGACCACGAGCGACGGGGTGGACTGGTGGGAGCCGCCGTTTCCCGAATTGCCGCTTGCGGCAGCATTCTCACGTTTTAAGAGTTCATCGAGCTTGCGCACGTCGGTCGTCCGGACAGCCTCGTCCAGCGTTTCTTTCCCGTACAGTGCTATCGCATGGTTGTAAAGCGTGGAAATCCTGTTCAGGATTTCAGCGAACGCGGTCTCCGATATCTTCTTGCGCGTCAGCGCATTTTCCATGAGATGGTATTTATGGTTGAACCAAGCCCAGTATTCCGGTGTAAGGCGGCGATAGCGCTTCGCATTTTCAGTGACGGTGTCCTGATCGGGTGGGCATCCGTTTCTGATGACCGTCGTCATATCCGTGGCGGCGAAAATGACGGGGGCGGGCACGGATTCCGGGGCTTCTTCTTTCTGAATCAGGTCAAGATAACTCATGGCGGCCTCCCTGACAGTGGTACAACATCGGCATTATTTCCAACCTCGGCGTCAACATCGGCAGCGTTTTTCTGCATGAATAAAGGCTATTTTGCATTTTTGCCGATGTTGCCGACGTTGAAGCCCGGAAATATTGCCCCCCTTTAGGAATCTTTTTTTCTCTCTCTTTTCCATCCTATTTAAGGGGGAAAAAGCATTAATTAAAGGAATCTTTTTTTTCAACATCGGCAACATCGGCATAATAATAAAAAACATAGGTACAAAAGCCTTTTTTACTGCCGATGTTGGATTTTTCAACTTCGGCGCAACATCGGCAACATCGGCGCTTCTCATAATCTCATTCATCAAAATCGACATTCGTCTGCTCCATCGGTCTGACGGCGGATACCAAAGAAGATGAAACGGACAGAGTCACAACCAGAAACCCCTTCCGGTTTTTTCCCTGCCGCACGCTGATGCCCGCCTTTTCGATGATCTCGATATCGTTGCGCAGTCTCTTGGATAGCTGCGCGGCGCTTATGTACGGCGGTTTCATACCCTTCATGCGGGCATATACGTTGAACGCGGAAAAGAGGTCCCGCGCCTGCGCATCCACGATGGTATGGTCGCCGGAGAAGGTGAGTCCGTAATTGCGATTGAAATACTCAAGATTGCCGGACGACTGGCCGTGCTCGTCCTGCGATATGGCGAGCAGGCGTTCCTTCACCAAGAGCGCGACAAACATGATGAACGGATTGGATTCGATCTCCTGTGTTTCGGACAGGCTCTGCTGGCTGCCGAGTATCGTTTTGAAAACCGGATGCATGATTTCCGTGTATTTCTTCATTTCTGTCTCATCCATGCCGACCAGCAGCATCAGGTACATCAAAGAGAGATAATCATTGCAGCGTTTTTTCGGATGATGGCCGAGTTCATCGGAGAACAGTTTCATGATCCCCGCGTGCCCGCCGTCGCGCAGTAAATTGAGAATCATCTGTGTTTTTTTGAAGATCGCAGAAAGCATGAGGTTCCGAGCGTCCATGATACCCTGGATCGTCTCGGCATCAAGGAAATAGCCGAGCGTGGAATGCGAGATGTCGAAATCAACAAGCAGTGTGCGGGAGGTAAGTTCCGAAAGGCCCGCCAGCGGCTCGATGCCGGACGTGTTGATGAGACACCGGACGGATTCGCGGACGGTGTCCGTGTCCGTTCCCTGCTTGCGCTTGGTGCGAACGATGCCGGTGACCGCGGTGAGCAGAAACTGAATGAATTCATCCGTCGCGTTCTTCAGCTCGATATTGTCAATCACGATGAGCGGCTGTTTCGCGCCCTCGGTGTAATTCGCCGCGACGGTCGGATTCTCGAGGTTCTGATCGCCGAACACCAGGGCGGAGATGAGTTTGCTGGCCGTGGATTTGCCGGAATGCGTGGCGCCCTCGAATCTCAGAAGCGGTCGCGTGCCCGTGAAATCCAGAAGCAGAAAGCATGAAATCCACGTCGTGATCAGGACGCGCTCCTCGATGGGACATGCCAGATTGTCGAAGATCAATGTCTTGAAAAGCCGCTCGGCCTCGGCAATGTCCGGGTCCGATATGAACTCTATGGGGCGCATGGTCGGCGACCGGTGGAAAACGATATTTTCATCGTTGACCCCGTTGCGGATCACCGCGATGTCGTCCGGAGTGATTTTCAGGACTTCATTCCTTTCATTATTCAAATTGAAATACACAGTGTGGCGCGCCCGGTCGGTATAAAGCCAGTAGTGCGGCTCCTTCATGTCCCCGTCGTTGTAGGCTACGCTGTCGAAACATTCATGGAAGATGCGCCCCGTCGGACTGGTGGTGATAGGAAGTTGCGTGTGTCTGTAAAGCATGGAAAGATACCCCGGATTCGTGTTTTTGTCCGGTTTCATAGTGAACACCTGCCCTTCGAAATAAATGTATCTATTCTGTTCCGTATCGTGGAAAAATATCGCGCCGTGTTCCTTGAACCAGCGGTGAACGCCCTCTGTTATGACATTCCAGTTCGGTTTACCCTCGGCCTCTGTCGTATCGAACATCAATCTGTCCATGATCCGCTTACAGCTACCCTCCGGCGCGTCGCTGTGGAACCGCTTTTTATCCTTCGCCTTCTCCTCGCGGCGCGCGGCGGCGATGGTGTCCTGGATGGTCTTTTTCGCAATTTTCCTGTCGAAATGGGAGTGAATGATGCCGATGTACCGCTCCTGCTCGATGGGCTTAAGCTGGGCAAGGTTACGGATCACCGGTTCGAGCATCTTATTCCGCTCGTCATCGGGGAGGTCCGCTGGAATCTGTTCAATCCCGAACTGGATGGGTGTTTTGCCTGCGAGCAGCAGTTTCTGAAAATCGTCAGCCGAATGCGTGAGGAAATACGTGTTTACATCCGTCTTGGCGTCCGCGATCAGACGTTCGGCTTCCGCCAGTTCCTCTTTGCCCAGAGCCTCTTTTTTCGCGGCCAACTCCTGCTTGGAGAGGCAGGGCAGGATGCCGAATTCATCTTTGAGTCGCGCCCTGGCCTTATTTTGTCTCCCATCAAGCGGCAATTCTACGACAAGGACATTCAGCCCTTTTTCGGAGAGGAAGTGCGCCGTGCCGAGAGCGCCCTCGAGTCCCACACCGCTTATCTCGTTATCCTGGCATACATAGATGCGGTCGAGACCGCATACACGCGAGAACAGTTTCTCCCGGTCTTTTTCACTGAAAGTTTTTGTCACCGGTGAAATTGTGCTGAACCCGCGCTCCATCAGTGAAATGCAGTCAGTGACGCCCTCGGTGATGATCGTGTAATCGGATTTTCCGAGAAGCGAGTCCTCATTGTAGAAGTAACGGTTGTTGATGTGCTCGGAGATGTATTTCCGGCTGTCGGTATGCACGGGCAGCTTCTTGTACTTGCTGTTATTCTCGAACTGGTTTTTCTCCGTCCATTGCGTCTGCCTGCCGATTAGGAAAACAACTTTGCCCTGCTTCCAGTAGGGAAATATGAACCGGTTTTTGAAGAATGGAATCGGATTATCCTGATAGTCTGTTGTGAAACAGCCTGTTTTCATAATGTCGGGCTGGGCGTGGCCGCAGTCGTTTTTCAGGTGCGCAAGCAAACCGTCGTTATCGGCATAGCCGATTCTTAGGGCCTCGGTTGTCTCATCGGAAATACCGTACTGCTTTTTGAATGCGGCCAGCGCCGCATTATTTTTCACCAGCTTCTGGTGATAGAATTTCGCAATGTCGGCAAGAATGGAAAAAACGAGGTCTTCCTCCGTGCGGCGCGCCTCGATTTCCCTGATTTGCTCCGGGGCGATATTGTACTGGGAAAGCGGGGGCAGCCCCCCGCGCCGGGCGAGCCAGTCACGCGCCGAGCGATGGCTTTCCGGCATCTGGCCGGCGGCGTTTTTCGTTACGATGCCGGACTGAATGAATTCCACCAGATGCAGAACATCGCCGCCTTTAGCGCAGCCGAAGCAGTACCAGTTCTGCTTGCGCCGGTCTATTTGTAATGACCGGTGCGAAACGCTGGCGTGCCGCGGGCAGTCAACGTAAAGGACATCGCCGGACTCATCCTGTATCCTGTCCCCGATGAGTTCCCTTGCGACGTCGGCTATGTCTGTATTTGTAACGAGGGAATAATATTCCTTCACGTTATCCGTATTCACATGAAAAGCCCTCCAGGCTGAGAAACGTCTTTCTTTTTTCCGTGAACTCGCGCTCCGCGCAGTTGCGAATGCCCCATCGGTCTCCGATGATGACGGCGGTCTTTTTCGCGCGTGTGACCGCCGTGTAGAAAAGATTGCGATGATGCATGAAGGACTGCGCTTTATGGATGACCGCGATGACGCACTCGCATTCAGAGCCCTGCATCTTGTGGACGGTCGAGGCGAACGCGAGCGAAATGTGTTTCATGTCGTCCGGCTCGAATGTCCGGACGCCGTTGTCGAATTCGATGTGGCACAAGCCGTTGGCGGTATCGATGCGCCTGACGTACCCGACAGCGCCGTTCATTACGTCGAGAGAGTAGTTGTTCCGGTTCTGGATGACCTTGTCATTGACGTAAAGTTTAGGACGTCTGTTCGCGGGCGCCGGGGCAACATCGACGCCGAAACATTTACTCTGAATGAGCCGCTGAAGTTCCGCATTCAGATTGTCCACACCCAGTACGCCTTTTTTCATGGGCGCGAGAAGTTGTACGTCGCGGACAAGATCGAAGCCGAGTTTTTCAGAGAGAACATTTTCATAAAGGTAGAGAATGAACCTGAGAACGTCCGCTGGATCACTGAATTTATCCACGACATACCATTCCTTCCGCGAGGCGGCGCCCTCGATATTCCGCGGCACACGGCCTGATAGGATGGCGATACTGTTTTCCTTTAAAATGCCAGCCTGGCGCACGACCTCCGTGAGAATGGTCGCGGGAATGAGTTTCTGCTGAATTAGATCGCGCAGGATGTTGCCCGGGCCCACCGGCGGCAACTGGTTGTGGTCGCCGACCAGCACGATATTTGTCAGATTAAAATTAACCGCCTGAAACAAGCGCCAGCAGAGGGGCACGTCCAGCATGGAAACTTCGTCAAGAATGAGAACATCCGCATCAATAGGATTGTCCGGCCCCCTCTGGAATGAGACGCCATCATAACCGAGCAGGCGATGTATGGTGGATGCCTCCATGCCCGTGGCCTGCTCGAGCCGTTTCGCCGCCTTGCCTGTGGGCGCGGCGAGAACGACGGAAAGATCGGCGTCGCGGTAAAGGTCAACGATGCAAGATGTCGTGTACGTCTTACCTGTTCCAGCGCCCCCGGAAATCAGGCATACCGCGTTTTGAATCGCGTTGCGCACAGATTCCTTCTGGCCCCCATTCAGACTGTCGGGCATACATGCAAGCGCATTGTCCGCGTCGAGCTTTTTATTCGGGCGCACGTTCTCTTTGAATCGCGCGGCGATGAACCGCTCCATTTCATAGATGGATTTCAGGGCGACAAAGAACTGGTTCTCATAAGCGTGACAAACAATCCTGCCGGATTCCTTTATCATCTCCTCCAGCCGCTCTTCTATCATCTCCCGGCTGTCGAGGGTGTCGAGAATGAGGATTTTATCGGCGCGTGCGATCAGGTCGCGGTATTCGACAAGGCAGTCGCCGTCATCGAGCGCGCTTTCAAGAACATGGAGAATCGCCGAGCGGACGCGGTGCGGCGACGCTTTCGGAGTGCCCGCTTTCCGGGCTATCAGATCTGCTTTTTTAAATCCGTAGCCCGGAACATCCTCGATCAGCTTATATGGATTCTCCTCGATGACCCGCGCGGCGTTGTTCCCGTATTTTTCTATCAACGACATGATCTGCTTGTGTGTCAGATCGTAAGCGGCGAGCCGGGTCATGCACTTGTTGTATTCCTTGTGTTTGACCCATTCCGCGTGCAGGGTCCGGGCTATTTCAAGCGTAACGCCGGGGATCGCCGTCAGACGCTCCGGCTCGTCGGTAACGATCCGGTCGAAGTCGTCGCCGCAGAACCTGGCGATTTTCATTGCCCGCGCCGCGCCGATTCCCCTCATCTCCGGATTGGACGCGATGTAGTTCGCTATGCCCTCGATATCGAAATCCGTGTCGTACTCAAACCGGAGTGCCGAGAACTGCTCCCCGTATTTTTCATGGACGCCGAACTCGCCGTAGAGAACGACCCGGTCTTTCTCTCTTAAACCTCCGAATTTGCCCGCAAACGATGTCTCCGCGCTTTTCCCCGTGGAAATACGCCCCGCAGTGAACCGGTCGGAGGTGAAATATAGGTGAGTGACCGTTCCATGCAAGGCCATAGGCTCTCTCGTCTTTTTTTGTGCGTTCGCTTTGCTCATGATTTCACTGGATGTTTTGATGCGTATCGTTGAAGAATCGACTGCGTCACGTGGCAGGCGAGCTGCCTGTTTCCCGCGAAAATGATCGGAACCCGGTATTCCACCATAACGGCGACAGCCGCGCCGATAACCGACACGGGCCGGACGCCGCTCTTGTATCTGTGTTCGAGAATGTCCGTCAGGGAGGCCTCGACCAGTATTGCCGCGAAGTCCATGCGCGACAGCGCGCATAGCTCATTGTGAAAACGCTCCTTCTGGTAGATGACGGTACCCACGAAGTCGTCGAGGTTTTTCCGCTCAATGGCGATACGATCCTCCAGCCCGGCGACGGAGTAGTCTCCGGCATCCAGCTTCTGGCGGATCGTGTTGTGATCGCCGAATGTGTATTCATCTTTTTCGCGGGTGTCGACTACAATGATCATTCCTGTTTCCTATTTGAAAATTTTTATCTGCGTCCGCTTCGCCGGGTCCTGGAGCTGGATGTTCCGCTCCCATGTGACACCGAAAAGGGGATGCACGGAAAAAAGAAGCTGCGTCGGCGGTGTGGCGACCTGCATGGTTTTCATGGACAGCTCGCTACCGCCGACCCAGTTGCCATTCATGAATATGCGGGATTTGATCGTCGCTTCCTGATGGTGGTGTCCGCAGCAGAAATAATGAAACCCGGCATTTGAGTCCAGCATCATCCGCTGATACCGGGACTCGGAGCGTTCAAGGCCGTAGTATGGAATGCCCATCCACGCGCGGACGTCGTCGCCGTGAACCAGAAGAAAGATATGCTTCATCCGCTCGACGAGCATCCACCATGACTGGGAGATGTTGAATTGGACGTTAGTAAAATGTTTCAGTTTTTCCGCAAGCACCCAATACACAACCAGATCGAGGTTGTTTAAAGGGGACTGCTCTCCCTTCTTTCCGATGCGCCCGTGATTGCCCACGACGCAGAAACATTTCACCTGCCAGGGATAAAGCGCCGCCGCCCACGCGACAAACTCCGCGATTTTGTCCACGGCGAACATGATCTGCCGAACGGCATGAAGGTCCGTCTGCCGTTCCTGTCCGGGGAAGATGGTGCTGCCCTCGATGATGTCGCCGAGAAAGAAAATGTTGAAAACAGGGTACGGCGTGTTGTCGAGGTGGATTTCGAAGATTTTCTTGAGCGATACTTTGAGGAAATCCAATCGTTCAAGGAAAATATCCACGCTGTAGCTGCCGAGCCCTCCGGATTCCTTCTGATCCACGAACTGACCAACCTGGCTATCAGACCAGAGCAGCACAGCTTCCTCGGCCTCATTTTTCTTTTTGAAAAAGAGTTTGTCCGGGGGCAGTGCCTTCGGCGGCGGGATGGCCTGCACCGCGCGGATGATGTCCTGGCCGACGATTTCAAAGAACGTTTTCCGCTTTTTCAGTTTGTTCAGTTCCGCGATATCAATCTTTTCCCGCATCCGGTCGGCGGGCGATCTGTCATCTGAAACGCGACGCTCCTCAAGTATCTTTCGCACATTCCATTGGGAGAAACCTGTTTTTTTTGCGATGGAACGTCGCCCCATGCCCTGACGGGCGAGAGAAAGGATATTGTCTGTTATGCCGTTATCCGCCACTTATTTCACCTCGTATTCCGAGCAACGCATAGGATTGCGGCCGCGCGGCGCTCAAATGGAAAGAAGAATTCACGGGAATGGACAGAGCCGCCGTGAATTTATTCGTCTCTGTCGAAATGAAATGTCTTCTCCGCCATCGTATCCGCCTGATCAAACGTGAGAAAAATGCCTCTGCTTGTGGGCGTCTGGCATCGCTTGACACAGACCAGATCGGGAAAATATTTATCGAGTGTCTTGATGCAACCGCTGAGGGTTCTTTTCCCGAATATATAGAACCGGTCATAGTCGCCGATCCCATACAGCCATGCGCCGTTATTCCGGTGGAGCACCGATCCGGCGAAAAACGGAAACTCCGGAAACGGCTTTGTGTGTGTCTCGATATAAACACCGCCGTTTTTCTTCATGTTGAGGTCATACACGATGTCGAGGCCGAGAAGGTTGTCGCATCCTATGTATGTCAGGTGATCGCCTACGTGCTGCACCGCGATTCCAAATTCATACAACGCACGGCAGATATATGCCTCGAATTCCTGATACGCCAGACGATCAGCCTTGCAGTCGTCGATGTTTTTTGTCTGAAACATTGGATTGTCCGCCTTTCATTTTTTGGCGCGAATAACAAAAAGATCGGACGGGGAGGCGATTACCGCCTCCCCATCCGGGAAAGAGTGGCTCAAAACACCTTTCCGGCCTCTTCCTCGAGCTGTTTGTCGATCTGTTCGCTCTCGGCGTCCGAAACAAGGCGGCGGTTGATGTAGATGTTCTCATTCTCGCCGCGCGTTTTTTTGGTCACCTCGAGGCGAACGTCGAGCAGGCTCTTCAGGCGGGCGGGAAGGTGGGAAAGTTTCTCGATGTCGATCCCGCACACATGCAGGTCGTTCTTGAGCCACTTCACGTTGTTCTTGCTGGCGATGACGTTGTTGCGCCAGAGAATCGCGCCTTCGTGCTTCGGGCCGAGCACCTTCAGTTTCCACTTCAGCATCGTGTTGTCCGTGTTCTGCGATTTCGTCAGCTCGACGCGGTCCACCACGACCTGATATTTGCCGTCGGGCACGGAATCGAACTCGCGATCCTCGATGGGCGCGTTGATGTAATCCTCGTCCCACTGCGCGAGATCGAACTGGTCTTCCCCCTGTTCGTATGTCTCATCCATGTTGTCGTTCATATCGCCGACCTCCATTCGTAAGATTTTTTAATACCGGTGAAATCACTTCCCCTGCGCTGCGGCGGGTGTTTTCTGTCCCGCTGGCGGCTTTTCATCACCCGCTTTCGGGGCGGCGGGTTGATTCGCTCTCGATGCCGGTTGCGGCTGTCCTGCCTTCTGCGCTGTGACGGCGGTTGTGTAAGCCTCCGCGAATTTTCCGTAATCGAGGTCGATGATCGTCGGCAGTAGACCGCTCCGGTCGCCCGCCTCGAAGTATTTGGAAGGCTTGGTGCGCAAAACGCGCCTGAAATGCGGTTTGTCGTTTTCGTCACGCTCCTCGTGCAGATCGGCGTAGAGAATCAGGTCGGCCATGCCGAGAATCTGACCCGCCGCCTTGTCCGGGAGCTGCGGAACCGACTTGAGGTACTTCTCCGTCCGGGTTTCGATTTCCTTTTCAACAGAATGGGCAATCATCCAGACCCCGAACGGCAGGTTCGCCAGCTTGAGCATCGTCTCGTAGAACATGTTGTTTGCGAGGACGTGGCCTTTGCCGATGGCTTTGAAGTCTCCGACATACTCGACTTTGTGTTTCTCGCATACGGCGCGGCAGGCGAATGCGTACAGATTGTTGATCGTATCGATTACGACCGTCTGGAAGCCGTGTTTCTCCTCGACCAGCGCATTGCAGAAATCGATGAAGTCCTGCCAGGACTGGATCGGCGCCTGGTGCACTTCAAGCTGGCCGAGACCGGGCTCCGTGGCCGCGAATACGACGTTGGGCATACCGGCGCAGAAACTGGATTTCCCGATCTTTTTTCCGCCGTGCAGTAGCACGGTCAGGCTGCGCAGATCGTTCTTTTTCGGCGTCGGCGCCTTGGGTAGTGTGAGTGGCATTGATAAATCTCCTTTCCGGCCTTCGCGGCCTCAGAATACCGGCGCATCCGCCGGCGCGGTTTCTCCAAGCTCCGGGTGCCGTGGCGCGACCCGGAAAAGATTCTCGATGACGTTCGGATTGTCGCCTGAGCGACAGATGGGGAAATAGGCGCACGGGCGGTTGAAGTGGAAACAGAAATCGGGATTCTGATACCAGCGCCCCGTGCGGCGAGCGAGAAGAAGCTGCTGGCACAACTCCCAAACCTCGGAATGAAGGGTTGAGAACTGGTCGGCGTAGAAATAAAGGAGTTCCCTGTGGAACATGCCGTCTTCGCGGTATTTGGCCGCGAGCCGCCCCTGGAAGTCCTCGTCCGACTCGGCCATTTTGCGGGACGCCGTGGTCTTGCCCGTCTTCGATTTCGCCAGCAGCGCCGCCCGGCGCTCTTGAAATTCCTCTTCCGTTTCGCCCTTGCCCTGTTTGATCTGCGCCTTGGCGACGACGTTGTAGAGCACACCGGCGACTTTGATGTTCATGGCTCGGCTGACGTAGTCGGAGTAGAGCACGACTTGAAAATCCATCGGCAGGCGCTCGATGTAGCCGCCGTCAATGGACGACGCCGTCTTGTGTTCGAGGATGAAATACTGGCCGTCCTTTTCCACCACGGCGTCCGCCTTGCCCCGCATGACGAACGTGCGGCTCGCGCAGTCCGTGTCCGGATTGACGATGGTCGCATGGAATTCCCGCTCGACGGCAATGACGTTGAAATTCTCGGACGGATATTTCTCCGTGTATGCCAGAAACATCGCGCGGGCGAGATGCCAGTTCTTGCGCTGCCGGTCGTCGGTGAACCGGTCGGGATATGAGCCGTCTATGAAATCGAGGATTTCCGCGACGATTTGCCCGGTTGGCGCATCCGCGGCGCGTTTGTACCAGCGTTCAAGGCAGGCGTGAAACATCGCGCCGAGCGCAAGAGAATCATCCTCTTCGAGCGGCACAAGACTCCGGTTGTATCGCAGGTCGTACATCCGGCGGCAATTACGGAACGCCTTCAGCGCGGAGTAAGTAAGCGTGTCGAGTTCTTTGGGTTGGTTCATTGTTTGTCCCTCCTCTCTATCTGGATTGCGCACATGGCGCGTTGAGTCCGTGGCTACTGAATATCGAGCGGATTTTTTGAACGCGGGAATGAACCGTTTTATAAGGCAGTCCCGATTGCCGCACGATTTCATTGATGCTGAAACCCGCCGAGAGCTGATTGACTATCTCCTGCTGTTCCGGGGACAATTGGTTGTAAACGATTTCCGACAGAACGCTGGTCACAGCCTGAGATTCGGTGGTGTGTTCACGGCTGCTCTCGATGATCGTGTCAATCGAAAATGCGGCTTCCTCTTCGTCGAGAAGAATATCGGGGCGGATTTTCTTGATGATTTGCAGGGACTGCCGCTGGAGGCACTTCCGGATGTACTCCTCATACCGCTCAGTGTCCGTTTCCGGGTCGTATAGAGGTTTCTTTTGAAAGAGACATACCGCGAGTTCCTGCCGGACGTCCTCTTTGTCTTCCCGGTTCAGGTGATACCGCCGGGCGAGGCTGTTCGTCAGGATACTGATCAACATATTTTCGAAGTCATCGAATTCAGGGTAATAGACTGTTGTGCTTGTACTCATGATTCCGTGTCCTTTCTTCATCCGCCCGGCCAGTTCGTTTTCCAACCGACCGCGCGTTACTTACCGGAAAAATTTCAAAATGGACAAACTTTTCTAAAATAAATTTTTCAGCCCCGATTTTTCGAAGTGTTTTCTGATCTTTTTGAGGTTGTAGAGGACGGTGGCTTTGGGGATTCCAGTCTCGGCGGCGACCACACCGGCGCTGTCCCGCATCAATCTGAGGCAGATATCCTGAAGATTCGGAGGGAGTCCCCTGAACGCCTGGACTATATCGGCGCGCAGTTCAAAACGGTCGAAATCAGACAGGATATCTGCCTCAG
>Ga0209311_1000251_pt1 | contig 55995 bp, 37 predicted proteins | sample AD_UKC045_MetaG_FD_184417 | JGI IMG/M metagenome (GOLD analysis project Ga0209311, IMG submission 184417) | Active sludge microbial communities of municipal wastewater-treating anaerobic digesters from USA - AD_UKC045_MetaG (SPAdes) (version 2) | ecosystem: Engineered > Bioreactor > Anaerobic >...
GTTTGGTGTTGGGGACCACGGCTTCGGTGGGAATCCCCTCCTCTCTCAACACGCCTTTGATCAGGGTTTCGCAAGTTTTGGCACCGCAGGGGCCCATACCCGCTCTGGTAACTGCTTTGATCTGGTTCAAATCGGTAATCCCGCTTCTGATCAATTGCCTCACCTGGCCTACGCTGACGCGTTCGCAGAGGCAGATCATGGCATCGTCGCCAAGCTTTTGAGGGATGATGGCTTCCGCCAGGGGCTCACTCACCTGCTTATCCTGGACCCGGAAGGCGGCTACCTGTTTGGCAATCGCTTTGGGAACAGACACTTTGACCAATTGGGTGTGGCGGTCTTTGAAATCCAGCACGGTGTCGATTGCGTAGCTTCCCAGATCATTGCCATCGATATCCACCAGATCGATCAGGTCACCTTTCTGGCGCTTGAAATTGCTGATCTCGTAGGGGATAGTGACGGTGGGGTGTTCCGGATCTTTGCGGTAATCCACCAGAGTTATGGCCAGGCCTGGGCAGATCAGCACGCATTTGTTGCATCCGATGCAGGAGCCCTTGTAGAGCGGAACTGCCATGAGGCCGCCATCCTCGGTTTGGATGGAATTGGTGGGGCAGACGGTGGTGCAGGGATTGCAGGGTATCTCTTGTAAACAGTGGATGATAGGGAAGACACCCGTCTCGGCGCCATGGTTCTGATAGCCTTTCACGGGACCCGGGTGAGATTTAAGTAAATCAGCTTTGGCATACCATTCTTCGGGAATTGCTTCCACGTCTGCTTGCCCGGCCAGGCTGTCGGCCGCGATCTTCAGGCCGGCAATCTTGCCGTTAAACATGGCGGATGAGGCTTCCGCAATCTCGAAAGCGTCTCCGGCAGCGTAAACAGGTATGCCTGCCGCTTCCGCTTCGATAGTGAATTCCGAAAGGGAATCCAAACCCACCGCGATCAGGATGGTATCGCACTTAAAGCTCTTCTCTGTGCCGTTGATGGTCTTGAACTTATCGTCCAGGGCGGCGATAGTGACAGATTCGACCGTCTCTTCACCGTTGGCGCAGAGGATGCTGTGAGAGGTGTAGATCGGCACCCCAAATCTTTGAAGCTTGTCGGCATGAACTTTATAACCTCCGCAGACGGGCATCGCTTCTGCCAGGCCCACGACCTCGATCCCTGCCTGCAAAGCGTGATAGGCAGCGATGAGGCCCACGTTGCCGCCTCCAATGATGAAGAGGCGGTTGGTGGGGCGGATCAGATCGCGATTTACCAGAGTCTGAAAGGCTCCGGCCCCGTAAATGCGGGCAAGGTGATTGCCGGGAAACTTGAGGAATTTTTCTCTGGCCCCGGCCGCGTTGAGAATCCGCTGGGGCGATACTATCTTATAGACACCGTCTTTGAGGATGCCCACTTTTTTATCACTAAACACAAACAGAGCAGTGCTCTTGAGCCATACTTCCACAGAGGGAAGAGACTCCACTTCCGCGGCCAGCAGTTGTCCAATGTCATGGCCTCTGGTGCCCGCCCGGCTGTCTTCTTCCGAGCCAAAAAACTTATGAGTCTGCAAGACGAGCTTGCCGCCCAGGATATGTTTATCGTCTATGAGCAGAGTCTGCACGTTGCGCTTGCCCAATTCGATCGCCGCGGCCAGACCGGAAGGGCCACCGCCTATAATCAATACGTCGGTCACAAGGTGCTCGATCCTGGGACGCTCAGACACGTAATCCGAATCCGGCAGCTCAGGAAGGCCATCGGCGCTCTGGACGCGCATTCCCTGTTTAACCTCTGTCATACAGGATTTTACTGCCACACCATCAGCTATGACGGTGCATTTGGCACATTGCCCATTGGCACAAAAAATCCCCTGGGCGCTCCCGTCCTTGTGATGATGCCCAAACACTGAAATCCCGTTGGCGATCAGCGCGGAGGCGATCATCTCACCTTTGAGGGCCGTCAGGACCTGAGAATTGAACTGAAACAAGATCTCTTCCCGCGGGGGTACAGGAAGAATGGGATGACTATCTAATCTGCGATTTTCCATGCTGTTGGAAACTCCTTGGATGCTGTATGGTGCTCAAAAAGTGAGAGGGGGGCCTGGTGTCAAGCAAAACCGCTGTTTTTGTGAATATCCGCTGCCCTGTTTGCCCTGCTCTTAGTGCGTGTATTTGAGATAAGCGTTTAGCATGTAGAGCACTTTGTCAAATTCACGATCACCGGGAATAATCACGTCGGCGTTCTTTTTGCTGGGATCGATGAAGGCTTGATGAGAGGGTTTGACGGTCTCGAGATACTGTGTCAGAACGGATTCCACGTCACGGCCTCGCTCCAGAGTGTCTCTCTGAATCCTTCTGGCCAGTCTGATATCGGCATCGGTATCCACGAAGATCTTGAGATCGGAAAGCTCCAGCAGATCGGGATAGTAGAGCGCGAAAATCCCCTCCAGGATGATGACGTCTGCATTGGCGATACAGAGAGTGCCCTCACCCCTCTGGTGGTGGACAAAGCTATAATCCGGAACGTTGACGGCTTTGCCTTTCAGCATCTGCTTCACGTCCCTGATCAGGTATTTGGTGTCGATCGCGTCAGGATGGTCAAAGTTTACACGGCTGGCGGCATCTGGAGGTAAATGACTGAGGTCCTTGTAATAATTGTCGTGCGAAATGATCACCGATTTGAGATCATGGATGCGTTTGCCTATCGCTCTGGCAATGGTGGTTTTACCCGAACAGGTGCCACCTCCGATAAGAATCAATTGGGCGGGGGCCTTCTTCATGTCCTGCTGTCTTAGCTACCTCAAACAGGCGTCTGCTTTATAGCGCTGAAGTCTTTCAGAGTGAAGAAAATGAGACCCCGTATCCCGATATTTGCGCAGCTCGTTGTCGATTCCAGTGACGCGGGTGGCGATACTTTCCAGTCGGTAATGCTGATTGTTGGATTCATTGCCCCGACCATACAGTCTGCTCATCAAAGCTGAAGCGGCAGCAGGCTTGTAGCCGGAACGTGCCATAAAGATCAAGGCCAGTTGGTCGGCTTCCAGTTCATATTCATCCAGGCGACCCTGAATGAGGGATTCAAACATCTGCATAATGTCGTTCTCGAGTTCCGCTTCGATGGCTTTGGCATCTTCGCTAAAGGCATCGGGACGCGCTTCATCCAGCTCCGCGAAGAGAGATTCAGCACCAATCTGGTTTTCTCTGGCTTTCAATTCGATCATGCCGTGAAAGCGAGTGACGTGAGCAATTTCGTGAGCCAGGGCAAAGGCCAGTTCCGCTTCGTTGGCCACCGTTTGCAGCATCCCTTTGGTGATGAAGATATAACCGCCAGGGCACGCGTAAGCATTCGGCTGGCTGATATCGAGGATGAAAAACCTGAAGCTGATATCTCCGGCATCTGATGCCAGCACAAGGTTTTGGCCTACATAGTTTACATATCTGTTCATCAGCGGGTTGCTATACAGACCTGCTTTGGCGATTACAGCGGCTACGGCAAGCCCGAAACCTTCATGCGATTCACTGAAGTAGTCCGGTTTGGGGTTTTTGGGGATTGACCATCCTCCCATAAAGCTCATGGGTGCCGAACTGGAGTATGTTTCTGTATAAAAGCTGCTGTATTCATCCAGGTCAGTTTCATAGGCGGTAGCCAATTCCCAGAAGCTCTGGTCCGCGGCAAATCCATAGCTGCTGTCGTAGTATTGAGCAAAACCTTTCACTCCGGCTGTAACGCTGTGCTGGGCAACCCGCGAGTTTGCGGAACTGCTGGCAATCGCGGCAAAGGGATCGTTGTTCAGGGTTTTGGCGTTTAGCGAGCTGGGAGCGATGTAGCCTTGCTGGGTCTTGAACATCACTTCGATCCAGCCGTCTTTGCGATTCAGCTCCCTGACCCTGGTATTGACAGGCAGCTTGGCCAGCACCTTATGATAAGAAGCGGGACCGGACCGCAGGACGCTGTTTTCCCGCTTTATGGTCAAATCATTCGCGCTCAGAGCGATAAGTGCAGTTAGAAAGACTAAGGTGACAAGATAGCCTCTACGCATGATTCTCTCCTTGGGATTCGTCACTCAGCTTCTTGAGCATTTTGTGCAAGTCCCTGAAAATTATTGGTTTTGTGATATACTCGCTTACACCCGCCTCCAGGCACATGGCCTTGTCCTCCGTCCGGTCTGAGGAACTCATAATATAGACAGGGGGGACGACGGCATCCGCAACCAGGCTGTCGCGGATAGCTTTCGCGGCGGCTGCTCCATCAGTATCTGGCAAATGCATATCGATCAGAATGAGATCATAGATCTGCCGCGCGGCTTTGTCTATGGCGGCATGGCCTGAATCGGCCAGGTCTGTCTCCAAACCCCACGCTTTTAGCTGGTTGTTCAAAAGCCTGCGGCTCACGGGATCACTCTCCACGATCAAAACTCGCATGGGGGGCAGCGTGTCAGGTTTTGCCTCTTCAAGGCGTTCGGGGATATTGTTTTCTGGCTCAGAAACCAGCGAGTATGGCAGGATAATATAAAAACTGCTGCCCTTGCCCACTTCACTTTCCATCCAGATGACTCCTCCCAGGAGCCCTATCAGTCGCTTCACGATCGCGAGCCCCAAACCGGTTCCGCTTCCTTTGCCCTTGCTGGCATTGTCCTGATAATAGAGATCAAAGATATGCTCATGATGCTCTGGAGCGATTCCAACTCCAGTGTCCTGGACAGAAAACAGGATTCTGATCGAGTCCTCGGTTTTGCTGTAGATGCTGGCATTTAACTGCACCCAGCCTTCGCTGGTGAACTTGATCGCGTTGTGCATGAGATTGGTGATTATCTGGCGGGTCCTGACGTGGTCTCCCATCAGGATTTCAGGCAGTTCGTCGGTGATGTTCAATCTGATATCCACGCTGGGCCTTTCTTTCTGGCGGGCAAAGGTGTTTACCAGATCTTCAAGCAGATAATTGGGATTGAACGCGCTTGTCATCTTCTGAAGCTGGCCAGATTCTATTCTCGAGAGGTCAAGAATGTCGTTTATAAGTCTTTGCAGGCTGTGTCCGGAAGCGTCTATGAGATCGTAAATCTCCCGCAGTTCGGTGCTCATTTTCATGTCCCGCAATAGATTGATCAACCCCAGGATGCCATTTAGCGGGTTGCGGATTTCATGGCTGACCCCAGCCAGAAACTGACTTTTTGCCAGGCTGCCTTCCTCCGCTTTTAGTTTCTCGTCGATCAGATTCTCTTCCAGTTCTTTGCTGAGGCTTATATCGATCAAGTAACCGTATGAGATAATGTGGCCGTTATCGTTGATCTGGTACAGTGAGTAGTCATACACCCACACATAGTCTCCGCTCTTGGTGAGGATGCGGTAGCGGTTTTCAGTGGGCTGGGGAGCTTCCTTGTTCTGATTGGCCAGAGAAGAATAGAGCTCAGGCAGATCGTCTGGATGCACGATGCTCATCAGGCCTGTTTGGAAGGTTTTGACTTCATCTTCGGAGTAGCCAAACTGACTGACGTTGGAAGATACATAGAGCATCTGGAGGGGCTCGATCTGCAGTTTATAAACTACCACCGGACCGAATCTGAACAGGTCTCTCTCCCTCTTCAGCTCTTCTTCCTGAGCGCGGCAGAGACTTACTTTCACCAGCAGTTCCTGATTCTTTTTCTTCATCTTGCGGCTGAGGACGATAGCGTAGGCTAGCATTGAGAGCAGAATTGCCAGGATAGGCAGGGTCCATTTGAGATGCTGGCCATCGAAAAAAGAGCCGGCAACCAACCGCGGTCTATAGCTGGAAAACCATTTGTCCTGCAGACGTTTGAGCTGTCCGGTGCGCCCCATTTCGATGAGCGCCAGATTGATCTTGTTGATCAGCTCTTCATCCATCGAAGCGTAACAATAGTCACGGGTCTGGATCTTATCGGAGAGGACGCTGATGTTGGTAAAGCTGTTCTTCTTCATCAGGTACATGCCATGCACATGATTGACGATGGTAGCGTCATACAGGCCCCGGTTCAGAAGTCTGAGCGCGTCTGTCTGGGTTGGGCATTCTTCGATCTGGCCCTTGAAACCGATCACGCTGAGGTATTCCTGAGATACGTCTCCCTGCTGCATGATCAGAGTAGCATTGATAATATCATCCAGAGACTTGATCTTTGAGGCGTTGGCCACGAAAACACTTCTCCAGGTCTGGGTATGAGGAATGGAGAAATGCATGGTCCTGGCCCTTTCTGCTGAGAGGGCCATTCCCTGAAGGAGGTCTACATCACCTTTCTCCAGGCCCTGGCGTGCCAGCGACCACTTGGTGAGCCGGATTTCAAACTGGATGCCGAGGATTTTACCGATGGCCTTGCTGAGTTCCACATTGTAACCCGCGGGCTGCTGGTTTTCGTCCAGATACTCATAAGGAGGATAATTGTAGTCGCCGCTGATCACATATTTGGGAGGCTGATTCGCTTGTGCTCCTAATCCAGAAAAAGCAAACAGCATCGCTGTCGCGATAATGACCGGCCAGAACCATCTGGCGGGGGTAACCCAGTAGTCTGCTTTGCGAAAGCGTCCTGAAGGAGCGGGCGATTCAATCATCTCATAAATCCTCAATCATTTGGACGTATAGACTCATATCAAACTTTCTATCGAGGCCGGCTTTGTTCATATATCTCACGCTGCCAAACACCGGTCTGTTCTGCCAGGGCCGGTCGTGTTTTCCAAAGCACCAGGCCACCCCGGCATAGGCGTTGGGATCGCGACCGTCCAGCTCGTATTTGTTGTTCAGCCACAGCATCAGCCGAAATGACAATTCCGGATCGGGAAGCCACTCTATGAGCTTCTTTCCCCAGTACATACGCATATAATTATTCATCTTACCTGTCATCAGCATTTCACGTTGAGCCAAATTCCAATATGGGTCATCTGTTTCCGCGTTCTCTAATCTGTCAAGTGAATAATCACGCGGGCGGGGATCCGCCCAATGATCGTAAAGCGTGGTTTTGGCCCAGGCGGGGAGACTCTGAAACTCATCATAAGCGTGATTGAAATGGCAGTAATTGCAGCTCAGTTCCCTCCTCACAATCAGTTCCTCCAAAAAGCCCGCGAGGTCTTTCGCGGCCGGATTGAAAGCACCTTTGGACTTGATCAGGGCAGACATGTCTTCAGGGCTCACGTCAAAATGATCTAAAGCTCTCTGGCTGATCTCCTGAGCTGATATCTGGCCAAAATGCAAGTATGGAGAGAGATCGCTGAAGTGCCGCAGGCCTGGATGATTGCGTGCCTCTGAGTAACCGTGGATACGATCGTTTAGAAACAGGTCCAGACGCTTGCCCGCCTGGCGATAGCCACCTTCAAAATGGCCCGGTGACACGCTTTCATCAGGTTGGATGGCTTCAATCGTGAGTTTCCAGAGATCGGATTCGCTGGGAATTTTGGCCAGGTTTATCAATCCTGGAATGGATAGATCAGAGGTGCGTGTCAATCCGGAAGAGTCTATACAATCGTCTGCACAGACCAGATCATATGGCAGGATTTTCAGGATTTTGGGTCTGAGAGTGGCAGCGGCATACTCCTCTTTAGAGCTGGCAACCTCCACGGGTACATGGACATCCGCCTCCACCTCATAGATCTCGTGCGCGGGTAAAGACGCTTTCACGTCTCTCCTAAGGTCCCGCTGCCAGTTCAGATAACCCTTGTCCATCACCAGGATAGATATCGTGTCCTGAAGTTTTCCCAGGATATCAGCAGGAGCCCCGACCCCCAAAAACATGCCTATGCTCAATTCCCTGAGCGTTTGAGCGCACTCAAACAGGCCCTGAATCATAAAACGATAGTGGCGGCTATTCGCTTCGGGGGCATCAGCCATTAATGCGAAAAGGACCCAGAGTGGTTTGGCCTTGGTGACGGCCAAGCGCTTGGAGAGCTCAAAGGCAGGATTGCGCCACACTCTCTGGCTTTGCTGCATCCAGTAAACGACATCCCCCGGCCGCTGAGCTTTGCCCTCCCGATATGTTATCCTGCCTGGGGAAACGTCTGTTAAATCCACTACAGGGCCTCTTTCCAGTTTAAGCGATGCCGCATAATGGAGATAAAAGCTGTTACAAAATGGCTAAGTTTAAAATGCAAATACAACTCCCGATAAAGGAAACACCCATTGCTGGACCTGGGTGGAAACGGTAACGCTGCCAGGCACGCGGGTCAGCTTGGGATAGCGGTTTTGGCCTGAAAAAACCGGCACTACTTCCAGATTCTGCAGTTCGGGTGGATAATCCAGCCTGACTTTGACTCCATGGGTCAGTTCCGTAATAAAAACGCTTAACTGGTGCGATGCCTTGGGATAATAGGCCCTGGTGTTGATCCGAAAGCTCACTTCCTGGCCTACGAGCTGCTTCAAATCCGGATGCTGACAGCGAATCTCTAGGCAGGAATTGTTGATCCTGACCAGTGTGTCGAGCTTGAGGTCGTTCACATACACGTCAGTGAGCTGAAAAGCCGCCCCGATCAGCTCAAACTTGTCATCCATCAGCCAGCGGTATTCCACTTCCTTGCGTTTGAAATAACGTTTCAAAGCCTCGTCGGATGTGGCACAAGCTACCAGAAAGTAGTCATTTTGCAACACTTTGGAGAAGCTCAGCCTGGTGGTGGCCTGCCAGTATTCAGGCTGGTCGGAATGCTCTAGTTGAATGTGATGGACGAACTTCTGGCGGTAATGGATATCCTGGTCGCGGTTGAAAAAGAATACTCTGAGGATCTCCCTCGAGATCAATTCGCCGATCTCCTCGCTTTGCAGACGTTGCGAGATGGCCGATTGGATGATCTGATTGAGCTTGGAATCGCTGAAGTCGCTCGAGACGAAATCCCTTCTGGCCAGGGGAGCGCTGTGCGAGATATTGCCGCCCTCTGTAAAGTAACGGCGCGCCCGTCTGCCTACCTGGCAGAGCAGCTCATAAGCCGAACCCTGATAAGAACTTGCCAGAGCTTCCGCGCGTATGGCTTCATTTCCCGCTCCCAACAGCGTGACTCCGTCTCCAACTCTGGATTGGGGAGCATCCGTCAGGTCTATACAGATCATATCCATGCTCACTCTGCCAATTACAGGGCAGAGGCTTTGATTCACCAGAGCCCGTCCCCGGTTGGAAAGCAGAAAGTCATAGCCATCGGCGTAACCCACGGGCACTATGCCATAAATCGTATCGCGTGAGGCGATCCAACTGAGATTGTAACCGATCGCTTCCTGGTCTTTGAGCCGTTTGATTTGAGCGATATGAGAGCGGAAGGTCATCACGGGTTTCAGGTCTATTCTGGATTTTTGGTCGGGGTGGGTGTAGGTCCCATAGCTCAGGATGCCAAGTCTGATCAAATTGGAGCCTTTAGTAAGCCCGTTTAGCAGAGCGGCGCTATTGGCAATGTGCAGATACCTGACCTGGTTTTTGAAGGGCCGGACGCGACGGATGAAGCTATCCAACTGGCTTTGGCTAAACTCGGGATCGCTTTCGCTGGCAGCGTAATGCGAAAAGATGCCTTCAATCTTCAGGTGAGGCATCGAGCTTACATGCTCACACAAGGCAGGAAAGGCTTCCAGACTGGCCCCACTGCGTCTCATGCCGCTATCGAGCTTGAGGTGGACGTTTACGAGTTGATCCGCGCGCGCCGCGACTTCTTCCAGAAGGGAGGCGAAAATGTGATCAGAGATGGTGGGAGTGAGACCAAAACTGATGATTTCTTCCGCTTCTTCCGGTAGGGAGGGAGATAGAATCAGGATTGGCGCTTTGCAACCCTGGATTCTGAGCAGTTTGCCCTCTTCCGCGTTGGCCACTCCAAGACAGGAAGCACCTTCTTCCAGAGCGGTCCTGCCGATCTCGAAAGCCCCGTGGCCATAGGCGTCGGCTTTCACGATTTGCAGAAAGCTCTGTCCTGGCTTCAGCAGAGATTTGAGCTGTCGCAGATTATGCCTGAACGCGCTCAGATCGATCTCGACCCAGGAACGGTCCTTGATCTGGTTTACCATCATCTAAAAATACTTCGCTGCCAGGTCTGCCAGCTTGGAGCGTTCTCCCTTTTCAAGCGTCACATGGCCTACCAGGTCTTCGCCTTTGAGCTTTTCTACCGCGACGGACAGACCATTGCTTTGAGAATCCAGATAGGGAATGTCGATTTGATAGGGATCGCCGGTCAGGACCAGTTTAGTGTTTTCCCCTGCTCTGGTGATGATGGTCTTCATCTCATGAGGAGTGAGATTCTGAGCCTCGTCGATGATTATAAACTGGTCTGGCAAGCTGCGTCCCCTGATGTAGGTGAGGGGTTCCAGCTCCAAAAAGCCGTAGTCAATAAAGTCGAAGATGGAAGGTTTCTTTTTCCCCTTGGGAGAGTCGTTGTGGATGTCGTCGTGGAGGGAGAGGAGGATATCCATGTTGTCATAGATAGGCTGCATCCAGGGGTTGAATTTCTCCGCTTTAGAGCCGGGCAGATAACCCAAATCCTTGCCCAGAGGGGAGATGGGACGCGATACCACCAGCCTGGAATACTTGCTGTCCTCCACCACTTTCTGCAATCCCGCTGCCATAGCCAGAAGAGTTTTTCCCGTGCCGGCTTTGCCGGAAAGGCTTACCAGACGGATGCTGTCATCCAGCAGAAGGTCGAGCGCCATTTCCTGCTCATAATTGCGGGCTTTGACGCCAAAGACTTCCTGGCCGGTGTAGCTCTGCGGCGCGTAAAAAGTGTTGCTGGACTTTACATATTTGAGGTTGCGGGCCCTGGAAGGATCTGTCTTATCTATCAATCGCACAAACTCATGGGGATAGAAATCGCCAAAGCTGTTGGCCACATACTTCCTGGCCACGATCTCGTCAAATACGGCTGGCTCCACTTCCAGGGTCTCCCAACCGGTATAGAATTCATCGAATTTGATCGTGTCGGTCTCGTAATTCTCAGCATTGATGCCCACGCTGTCTGCTTTGATGCGGACGTTGGCATCTTTGGAGATCAGAGTGACCTCATGATCTGGAAACTTATTTTTGAAGTAGAGGGCCGTGCCGATGATGAGGTTATCGTTGCGATCGAGGAAAAACAAGCGGGAGGCAGTATCAGTAACGTCTTTATTCACAGTTACCTGGATGATGCCGCCATGGTCCGTGGGGACGCCATCCTGCAGAGATCCCCGCTCACGCAGTGAATCCAGATAGCGCCCTATTTGGCGCGCGTTGCGGCTTTTCTCATCCACGCCTTTCTTGAAGTTGTCGATCTCTTCGATTACCACGATTGGGATCACAACCCGGTGTTCCGCGAAGGAAAACAGGGATTGGGGATTGTGGATGAGGACGTTTGTATCCAGGATAAATATCTTTTGCATAGCTAAAAACCTTTTCTATTGGGGGTGATTCTGGATGCGGAGAATCAGATCTCTGTGAGCCGGAAAATCATCAGCTAGTTTGGCGGTCTCGGCCAGTTCGAAGTCTGAATAGGTGAAGGAGGGCCACAAAGTGCAGCCACAGAGCGCGTAACCTTTACTTTCCATGGGTTCTGCAGCGAACCAGGTATCTCTGTGAACGATAAGTTGAGGCAGTTGGCCTTTGTCGAGTTCGGAACCCAATTGTAGCTCTTCAAGCCCCTTCTGCGCGCTGAGCATGTACATTTTGAGCGGGATACCCCTGTAGTGATGCCACATCTCGTCGCATTTGACCCGATGCCACTTGCTGACCATTTCAGCGGGGAGCATATAGAGGATCGAAGAACCAATGCTGCGAGAGGGGAAAACGACCTTGCCAGTGGATTCCTTGAGATCGCCACTTAGCAGTGAAAGCCAATTCCGGCGGTAAAAACCACCCTCGGGGTGGGGAATGAGATTAAGCTTGTCCGTCAACAGGCGATAGTCTTCCATAACACGCTCTTTTTCATTTTGATCTTTGGTCAAGGATTTACCAGAGGCGATCAGGCGTCAAGCTTTTATTTTCGCGGGCAAAAAAATGGTGCTGAAGGGGGGACTCGAACCCCCATGAGCTCATCGCTCACTAGTCCCTGAAACTAGCGTGTATACCAATTTCACCACTTCAGCACGTTGCGTTTGGTACTCTCTTTTTGAGGGGCGATTATTGTCAAGAGCTTTTTTTCCGCTTGACAGCAGCCATGCCTCTGATTCATGGGAGTAAAACACAATTGGGACGTGAGCTTGATCGCATACGACATCAAAACCTACACGCTGACAGAGCTTAGAGAGCTTTACGATGATCCGCGTTGGTGGCATTGCGCCAATCTGCCGTTCAGCAAAGCGCGCCTGGGGGCTTATCTCGAAAATCCCCACGCCGCCGAGACTGATGTCATCTGGCTGATCGCCTGGAGGGGAGACGCGATCGTGGCTTATCTTGGCCTGGTGCCAGACCGGATCAATTCAGATACCGGCATCCGCAAGATAGCCTGGTTCAGTTCCTGGTGGGCAGATCCCACGGTGAGGGGCAGAGGTTTAGCGGAACAGCTCACGAGCATGGGTTTGAAGCTGTATCCTGGCATCGGAATCGATTCCGGAACTCCCTGGTCCATGCGCAAGATGCGTGAAAGCGGAGACTTCTTTCTCTGGTCTCAAAGGCCCCGCAGCCTCTGGATGCTCAATATCAACCGCCGCGCGCTCAAAGACTTTGGCATGAAGAACGCCCTCACGGATTTTCTGTTTCCCCTCGCGCACAGCTGTCTGGGTTTCGCGATCAGGCTGAGGCTGAGCTTATGGCTAAAGCGAAGGGGGGAGAGCGATCTGAGCCTGGAATACCTTACCGCGATCGATCAAGAGGCCATGGAACTGCTGTTACGATTCAGAGAGACAGAACTCTGCGTTCACGATCTTGATACGATCCACTGGCGCGCCTCCCTGCTACCCAAACTGGCCCATCTGAGCGGAATTGACTCAAGTCAAAGTAGCTACTTTGGCAATAGCGGCTTCAGGGTGAACAGCTATCTGGCCAAGCTCTGGAAGGGGGGCAAGCTGATCGGCCTTGTCAATATCTGCCTCGCGGACGGCTATCTCAAGATTCCTTTCCTATATATAGAAGACAATTGTGAGCGCGAACTCAGCGTCCTGATCGCCAGGCTTTGTCTGGAAGAGAGCATTGATGTCGTTTACTCACAGGACAGGAGGGTCAAGACCGCGCTGGAGCGCTTAAAGCTTCCCCGCTGGTTGTTGAAAAGCTATCCGATGGATGTCTTGCTCTCAAACAGCCTTATAAACGTTCCGGCTGAAAAAATCCTCCAGGATGGAGACGGAGCATTTTGAGCTATCGCTTCAAACTTGCGGGATTAGACATGAAACTGTCGAACAACCGGGGCCACAGGATCCTCTATTTTCATCAGGTTACCCCTGAAAATCCACCCTATTACGATGGTGGGATCAGCCCCGAACGCTTTCTGGAACTTCTCTTCGCGGTGCGAAAGCTGGGATTCAGATTCATCCCCCTCGAGGAAGCTCTATCCTCCCAAACTGCTCTGCGAGGAACCGTGAGTCTCTGCAGTGACGATGGCTTGGCCTGCAATTACCACAGCGTGTTGCCGATCATAAAGGACCTGGGGATCGACTTGTGTGTCTTCCTGATAGGTAAATGTATAGACAACAAAGATTTCGCCTGGAATCACCTGCTCATGCTGCTCAGGTCGAAAGTAAGCAACGCGGGACTGCAAGCCATCCTGCCAGAGGCAAAATCCAAGTTTTCACTCCATGATACGGGCCTGATCAGCTCCACCCTGTTCAGCGTAGCGCAGGAAAGACGGGATGAACTGATCGCATATCTCTGGGAGCGGTTAGGACTCTCAGACCCTTATGACATACTACACAAAGAACAACCTTTCCTCAGCAGCGCTCAGTTGAGCGAGATGAGCTCACAAGGTGTGACCCTGGCTCTGCACAGTCACACTCACGCGGACCTGTCACGGCTAGGTTTTAAAGACCTCAAACAAGAGCTGCTTCTCAACATCGAAGCTTTGGAACAGCGTAGTCTGCCATGGCAGCCCTGGCTGGCCTTTCCATACGGCAGACAGTGTTCCATGGAGCATATGCGAAAGCTGCGCCAGGAGTTGGGTATTGAACGCTTTTTTGGGATCCGATTTCAGAGTGGCGACAACCGTCCGGAGGACCTGCTCTGGCAACGTATCGGCATGGAAACAGATGGGTTTACGACCTGGCGGGACCTGCTGCTGAAGCCGTTCGTTAGACGCCTGAAAGGATAGAGCGCAGGTGTTTTTCCCGCAGATTTCGCAGATTGGTACGCTGATCACGCAGATTTTGGCGAGGTTAACAGAGTTTATCAAGTTGACAAGGTTGAGGAGGTCGAGGAGGTTGAGAAGGCAGGTGGTCAAATCACTCTAAACCATCTAAACTATTTACACTATCTAAACCGTAAATCAGCGAAATCTGCGTACCAATCTGCGTAATCCGCGGGAAGCATTCCTGCCTTCTCAACCTTCCAAACCTACTCAACCGCATTTTTATCCTTGACTCTATTAGCCCCCCTTTAAAAATGCCTCAAAATCATAAATCATAATAGATAAAGGAGTAATCTAATGCAACGCAGAGTGATCATCATGGGTGCCGCAGGGCGCGACTTCCACAACTTCAACGTCTTTTTCAGAGACAACGCCGAATACAAGGTCGTGGCCTTCACTGCTACCCAGATCCCCGGAATTGATGACAAGAAATACCCCGCCAAGTTGGCCGGAAAGCTCTACCCCAAGGGCATCGACATCCATCCTGAAGCTGAGCTGAAAGACCTGATCAAAAAGCACAAAGTTGATCTGGTGGTGCTGGCTTACAGCGATCTGCCTCACGAAGTGGTGATGAACAAGGCCTCCCTGGTCAACGCCGCGGGAGCCGATTTCATGCTCATGGGCGCCAAAAACACCATGGTCAAGACCACCAAACCGTTGGTCACTATCTGTGCCGTTCGCACTGGTTGCGGAAAGTCCCAGACCACCCGTGCGGTCATCAACGCCCTCAAAGACAAGGGGCTCAAGGTAGTCTCCATCCGTCACCCCATGCCTTATGGCGACCTCGTGGCCCAGAAAGTGCAGCGTTTTGCCAAGCTGAGCGACCTCAAGAAACACAAATGCACCATCGAAGAGATGGAAGAATACGAACCCCACATCCAGATGAACAGCGTGATCTACGCCGGCGTGGATTATGAAGCCATCGTCCGTGAAGCCGAAAAAGAAGCCGACGTCATCATCTGGGACGGCGGCAACAACGACATCCCCTTCTACTGCTCAGACAAGCAGCTCAACATCGTGGTGGTGGACCCCCATCGTCCCGGTGACGAAATCTCTTATTACCCCGGCGAGACCAATGTCCATATGGCAGACGTGATCGTGATCAACAAAATCGACAGCGCCGACCTCGACGACATCAACGAAGTGCGTGCCAACGTCCGCATGATCAACCCCAAGGCCCAGATCATCGACGCCGCCTCGCCGCTTTCAGTGGATAAGCCTGAGTTGATCACCGACAAGCGCGTCCTCGTCGTCGAAGACGGTCCCACCCTCACACACGGAGAAATGACCTACGGTGCCGGTGTTATCGCCGCCGAGAAATACGGCTGTGCCGAGCTGGTCGATCCTCGTGAATGGGCCGTGGGCGAAATCGCCCAGACCTTCGCAAAGTATCCCGACATCGGTGTCCTGCTTCCAGCCATGGGTTACAGCGATCAACAGATCAAAGACCTGGAACAGACCATCAACAGCACCGATTGCGATGCCGTGGTGATCGCCACTCCGATCGACCTGCGCCGCCTCATCAAGATCAAGAAGCCCGCCTGCCAGGTCCAGTATGACCTCCAGGAGATTGGCCGTCCCACCATCGCCGACGTCCTCAAAAACTTCTAAACATCATTCCAGTTATCAGCCAAGGGGCAGGACCTGACAAGATTCTGCCCCCTAACTTTTCACACCGTGTTCCAGTAGTTGAGATGCTTCGCATGGGAGAGCCTGCGGCCGTTAGGCTATCTTCACAACGCAAAACCCTAAAACTCCAAAACCTTATAAGAGGAATATATGAATAAGACAGCCGTTCTCGCTTTGGGAGGCAATGCCATCATCAAAGCCGGTGAAAAAGGAACTATCGGTCAGCAGTTTGCCAACACCAGAGATTCTCTGGGTGGGATAGTGGAACTGATCAGCCAAGGTTACAAACTGGCCATCACCCACGGCAACGGACCTCAGGTCGGCAATATGCTGCGTCAGCAGGAAGCCGGTGAAAAGGAAGGCATTGCGCCTCTGCCTTTGGGAATCCTCAACGCGGCCACGGAAGGCACGATGGGCTATATGATCGAACAGAGCCTGCAAAATAAACTGCTGATGAGCGGCATCGAAAAACAGGTGATCACCATCATTTCTCAGGTGGTGGTGGATAAAAACGATCCCAGCATGTTGAATCCCACCAAATATGTGGGCAGCACCTATTACAGCGAAGAACAAGCCAGCCAACTCAAACAGGAACTGGGCTGGACTCTCAGAGAGGATGCAGGAAAAGGCTGGCGCCGCGTGGTCCCGTCTCCATATCCCACCCGCATCATTCCAGCCGCAACCATCAAAGAACTGGTGGATAGAGGCGAGATCGTGATCGCCGTAGGCGGTGGCGGTATCCCCATCTATATAGAAGAGAACGGCACTTATGAAGGCGTTGATGCCGTGATCGACAAAGATTTTGCTTCCATGCTCCTGGCGCTCAATATCGAGGCCGGACTCTTCGTGATTCTCACCGGAGTGGACAAGGTGGCCGTGGATTACGGAAAGCCCACCCAGCGCGACCTCGATCGCGTCACCGTGAGCGAAGCCCGCCGTTATTATGAAGAAGGCCAGTTTCCCGCCGGCAGCATGGGGCCCAAGATATTGGCCGCCATCGATTTCCTCTCCCGAGGCGGCAGCGAAGTCCTCATCACTTCCATAGACAGGATCGTGGACGCCTTTGCCGGCAAGACCGGTACCCGCATCGTGAAAGACTGATAAGCGCCAGCGAACGCTATACTTGAGGAATCGGACAGCGGTTCCTCTTTTTTTTATTTTTCCAACCTCCTCCCTTATTCATGGTCCCTGTGTCTGTCTCTACCATCTCCTACCCATCCCGAACTTTATTGGGGATGCCTTGGGGGAGATAAGGACAGGCTCCCGATCCATGAATAAGGGCCAAGAGACAAAGCAAGACAGGACTCTCATCAATTGTCCGTGCATCCCTGCTCCTTAGCCGCCCTTGAGATGCCGTGCGCCCTCCGCCGAAAATCCCCACAGACGGCACGGCAGCTCTACGGCAAGAAACAGGAGAGGATAATCAAACTTGTTTTTGGGGAAGAGGTGATTGAGCTGTATCGCCACACTTTGTGTATTATTCAACAGCCACCAAAACGGATTTGTGGAGGCAAATATTACAGAATCCTAGATAATTGTTAATCGTATGGCATGAAAGATGCTTGATCCGTTTGATTGTCCAATAAGATATCCCATCAGTTTGATCTTTTGAATGTATTAGCCCCTGAGGAGGAATTAATGACAAAGCTCAGTTATCTGCAAACGGGATTCATGATAGTCTGTCTTGGATGGACTGTTTTGGGATTCGCGCAGTTATCAGCAACCGAAGGCTTACCTTTCCCCCCCAACCAATATAGTGGATTCTATCGTACTTCGGGATTGAGCAGCCTGATTCAACAAGATGAGAGCAATGGATGGCAGGATAGGACAAAAACAATCGTAACCTACAACAACCAGGGATGTTACGCTACGATTTATTATTACCGGATGGAAGCTGGGGTATGGACACCGTGGAAAGAGAGGGTCTATACTTATGATGATAGTGACCGACTGCTTCAGATGGATACCTCGCAATTGTATACCGGCGGATGGGTTGCTAACCAAAGAGTAGTTTATACTTACGATGGCATAAATCTTGAGAGAATTGGCCATCACACCTTGCATTCTAATACCTGGGTTTGTCTGGACTACACAGATCTATTCTATCATCCTGTAACTGGGGTTTTGGAATATGCCATCTCGACCAGCGAATCCATCGAAATGCCCATCACATTTAAATTCAAATATGTGTATGAGTGGGATGGACAAGGCAGAATTGGGCTGGTATATAATCACCGCAAAAGCCCAGGCGCTGACTGGGTGCTTTCTGATAAGCAAGTTTATACTTACCTTCCTGCAGATAACTCCACTTACTCGCAACACTTTCAATACATTGTAGATGCCTTTGCTGGTAATGAAACCAGGTTTTCTCATGGCCATCATCCCTTTTTATACAGCGTGATTAACAGACTTAGTTATAATGAGGCCAATGATACCTGGAATCCCTATCAAAAGTGGGAATACCTTTACGATCAGGAAGATAGAATAACCCATAGGCAGTTTTCCGTATATGACGATTATGATTCTGAGTATGAAATAGACAGCGAAACCCATTTTGAATATGCGGATAACCAGGTTATCAGCGAAATGTATTACACACCTACAAGTGGTGTATTATACCCACGCAGCCGCATCCTGTATGTGTATTCTAATACGGTTGTTGATGACGACTATCATGCAAGCCCGGTTGTCTGTAAAGTAAGCTTATACCCAAATCCTTTCAGGCAAGCCACCACAATTGAACTGGATCTAGCCAAAACCAGTACTGTATGCATCAGCGTTTACAATCAAAAAGGGCAGAGAATCCGCGATATCTGCTCCAATAAGCTGGAACGCGGTCAACATATGTTGCATTGGGATGGCAAGGATGCCAATGGAAGACCCATGGCTGCCGGAATCTACGTTATCCGTCTCAACACTAAGAACCAAAGCGTGGTCCGTAAGGTAGTTCTCTATTAGTTGTAAGAATTACTTCAACATTCTGGACGTTCTCGAAAACCGAGACTGCAGAATTCGTGTTTATAAAGATAACCGGCCTAATCTAATGAAATATTATGGGTATGAATGTCGATACAGCTCATGAGTTAAGGTCAGCTAAATCCAATATCACGAAACCTTATAATACCATGTTCCATATGAAGTTACAGCCTCAGCGCCGTCGTGATCCAATCTCCCGCCAGGGCCCAAACCACCGCGGTGATGGCGATAAAATTGCCGAAGGCAAATTCCAGATCGCGATTGCGGATAAAGATCAGAAACCAGATGATGCCAGCCAGGGCCGCGAATATGAACAGGAAGGGCATGTTCACAAAGCCGAAGAAAGTCGCTAAACCAGTCAGCAGCCAGATATCTCCGCCGCCCAGGCCTTCTTTTTTGCGGATCAGCAGATAGAATAGCGCGATTCCATAGAGCAGGACAAAGACCGCGAAGGCAGTGATCAGAGCATTGAGTAACCCCACATCGCCTCTGGAATGCAGGCTGAAGAGCAAACCGATAGGAATCAGAGGAATGGAAAGTACGTGGGGGATGATGTGATGAAAGGCGTCGATGAAGAAGATCGGCACCATGAAGCAGATCAGGACGGCGTATTTGTAGAAAAGGATGTCCGTTATGCCGAATTTGAAAAACAGCGCGATCAATAGAAGGGGCGTAATCACTTCCACCAGAAGATGATGCCAGTGGATCACCTCTCCGCACTGCTTGCATCTGCCCTTCAGGATAATGTAGCTGAGAATGGGAATATTGAGGTAGAAAGGTATGCGGTATCCGCAACCCGCACAGCTGGACGCGGGTTTGATGATGGATTTTCCCTGCGGAAGGCGATGGATGAGGACGTTAAAAAAACTGCCCAGGGAAGCTCCCAGGGCAGCAAGCAAGATGATCATAACCGCTGTCAAATCATGTACTCCCAATCAGGGACGTTCCAACTCGTACCAGGGCTTGATGGTTCCCCACATGGGGTAGCCCTGCTGGTATTTCACCTGGAGCTTAAAGCTCTCGGAGGGATGATAATCCAGTGTGAAGCCAGGAACAAAGCGGCTGCTGTTGTCGTCATTGATCTTGAAAGCAGGACTGGCACTGCCAAAATTGATCAGGCTGAGGTCCACTTGCAGGTCCAGCTTGGGATTGAAGCTGTATTTGAGATGATTGGTGTAGCGGGACAGATAGTATCCGCCATAAGAGGAAGAACCGGCCTCAAAGCCCATGGAATGTGACATTGAGAGCTTGTTGGTGTCCAGAAAGCTTCTCCCGCCTCGGGGCATCAGACTGAAATCGGGCTTGGGCAGATCTATTTGCGCGGCCAAGGGCAGGCAAGCAACTGCCAGCGCGATTAGCGTAATTGCGAGCTTGTTCATCTGTAACTCCTTTTCAAGCGCGGGCTAAAAGACCCGCTGTTACACATATCCGTTCAGGAATCAGATACTAAGGACAAGATAAGCCGATCGGCATTCTTGTCAAGCTAAAGCCTTGAGCAGCTCAGCCAGACGTTGAATTCCGGTATCGATCTGATCGAGGGACGAATAGGTGAAGTTGAGCCTGAGGGTGTTGAAGCGTTCCTGGCCAGCGGGATAGAATTTGCTGCCCGGGATAAAGGACACCTTGTTCTGAGCGGCGGCGTGGAAGATTTCATCGGCGTTCTGGTGCTCCGGAAGCTCCATCCACACAAAGATTCCGCCCTGGGGTCGAGTCCAACTAACCCCTTTTGGCATATAGGCTTCCAGACAATCGAGCATTTTTCGCAAGTAGGGTTTGTAATGCTCACAGACGCTTTGCAAATGTGGCTCCATAAAGCCATCGGCCAAAAATCTGGCTGCCACCCGCTGGGATACACAGTCTGGAGTCACATTCACTTTCTGCTGCCAGGATTCCATTTTCTGGAGCAGACTGGCCTCGCCTTTCACAAAAGCGATGCGCATACCGGGGCCCAGAATCTTGGAAAACGACACCACTTCGGTCACGATCTCGCTGCCTGTAAACTCCTGGCGCATAAGCCTGTATAGAGTGGGGAGGGGTTTTCCGTCAAAGCGCAATCTGGAATAGGGGTTGTCCTCAAGAATGGGAAGCTGGTGTTCAATCGCGAAGTTGAGCAGGTCACGACGGCGCTGCATGCTCATCGTCACTCCGCCAGGATTGTGAAAATCCGGGATCGTGTAGATGAATTTGATCTTTTTACCAGCCGCTTTACAGCTTCTGACAGCGGCTTCCAGGTGTTCCAGACTGATCCCGTCGTTATCGATGGGAACGCTTACCAGCTCAGCCTGCAGTGCGTCCAGGGCAACAAGGGTCCCTAAAAATGAGGGAGCTTCGCAGATCACCACATCACCCGGGTCCAACAAACTTAAGGCATAGTAGTATATGGCGTTAGTAGCTCCAACGGTGGTCATCATCTGATTGGCGGCAATGTCATAGCCTTCCCATTTGACCAGTTCCCGCTTGAGCACCGCATCTCCATCGCTGGCACCGTACTGCAAAACATCCAGTCCGTCCTGGGTGATAACTTCCCGATACAGCTCCGCGAGGATCTGTTTGGGAAAGGTGGCCGGAGATGGAAACCCGCCCGCGAACGAAATCAATCCAGGGATGCTTTTTGTGGCAGCCACAAGCTCACGGATCAGGGAGGACTTCATCGTCTGAGTCACGCGCGAAAAGTCGCTGGCATAATTCATGCTAACCTCTATTTGTTTTATTTGTTTTAGATCTAACGTATGCAGGGTGGAATGAAAGCAGGCTAGTTTCCTGTGGATTAAGCAGATCGATGCGCAGATCTCGCGAATAATAATAAGGTTGAGAAGTACAGGCGTTAGCGTAATAGCCGCTTTCTAGATTCGGCTGAGAAGGTTGAGAAGGCAGGGGCCTAAACCCTCTAACCATTCTAAACATCAGCGATATATGCGCATCGATCTGCGTAATCTGCGGGAAACCCGATGGACTATTCAACCTTCTCAACCTGTGATGTCAGGGGTAGATACGGTAAATCATGCGCGGGAAGGGGATGGTCTCACGGATATGGTGGATGCCGCTCATCCAGGTCACGAGGCGTTCCAGGCCTACGCCAAAACCGCTGTGAGGGACGCTGCCATACTTGCGGAGGTCCAGGAACCATTGATAATCATCGATGGGCATCTTTTCATCTTTCATGCGCCCCAGCAGGAGCTCGTGATCATCTTCACGCTGACTGCCGCCGATGATCTCTCCAAAGCCTTCAGGAGCGATCAAGTCACTGCCCAGCACCAGGTTGGGGTTTTCAGGATCGCGCTTCATATAGAAGGCCTTGATCTCTTTGGGCCATTTTTCCACAAAGACGGGGACCGGTGATCCTTCCGTCAGCAGGGCCTCTTCCGCTGCCCCAAAATCACTGCCGTGGGTGATTTCGCTGCCTTTGGAACGCAGATACTCGATGGCCTCGTAGTGGGTCATTTTTCTAAACGGAGCGTCGGCAGCCCTGAGGGCTTCCTTGTCGCGTTCCAGGATGTTGAGTTCTTTGTCGCAGCGCTCCAAAACGGTGCGGATCACGAAGCGGATCAATCCTTCCTGGATGGCCATGTTTTCTTCGTGTTCCACCCACGCGGCTTCGGCGTCCATCATCCAAAACTCGGTGAGGTGCTTGCGGGTCTTGGAGCGCTCGGCCCTGAACACCGGGCCAAAGTCATACACTCTACCCAGGCTCATAATTCCCGTTTCCAGATAGAGTTGACCGCTCTGGGAGAGATAGGCTTTGCCCTCATCGAAGTAGTCCAGCTCAAAGAGAGTGGTGGTGCCTTCGCAGGCATTGGGAGTCAGAATGGGAGAATCAAAGCGGAAGAAGTCGTTTTGATTGAGGTAATCGCAGATGGCAAAATAGATGGTGTGACGTAGGCGCATCAAGGCCCACTGCTTGGGAGCTCTCAGCCAGAGGTGACGGTTGGAGAGCAGGAAATCGGGCCCGTGTTCTTTTTTGCTGATGGGATATTCATCGGCGATCTGGACTGGCATCAAATCCGTAACCGCAAGCTCATATTGGTCTTGCATTTTTTGATGGGGCCTGGCGATTCCGCTGATGATCACCGAAGATTCCATAGTAAGTTTACGGGCCAGCTCAAACTTTTCATCGCCCAGTTCTGGCTTGAAGGCCACACATTGGATTTCACCGCTGCCGTCGCGTAGAATGATGAAGAGCAGCTTGCCGCTGTGACGGATGTTCCGCACCCAGCCACGCATGCTGATCTCGCGCTCAAGATGCTGGGGTATGTCTTTTATCTGAATATAGCTCATATAGATAACCTTAAATGTGTGTTTTGGGTTGGTGGCCGATGATCTCCAGAATGCGCAGCGCCACTTCCAAAGCTCTGGTGCCGGCTACGCCATCCACGATGGGGGGCTTATCCTTGACAATGCAAGTCACAAAGCTCTCAAGCTCCATGTTTAAAGCATCTTTAGCTTCCAGAGAGAGGTCGTGATGCTTGACGTCCACTAGCTGCTCGGCCTTGATCTCGGTGCTGCCAGCCAGGATTTGAGGCAGGTATTTTAAGATATCTGGTGATCGCTTCATCACGGTGGCGTGTTTAGCGCCAAAATCCAGAGAGAAATATGCATCACGCTGGAAAAAGCGGATTTTGCGTTCCTGTTTCATGCTCACCCGGGAAGAGGTAACATTGGCAATTGCGCCATTTTCAAACTCCAGGCGGGCGTTGGCGATGTCGATGCTGGGAGTGAGGATGCCCACTCCGCTGGCGCGAATGTCTTTCACGGGGCTTTTTACAAAATCGAGGATCAGGTCGATGTCATGAATCATCAGGTCCAGCACCACCGGGACGTCGGTACCCCGGTGATGAAAGGTGGAGAGGCGGTGCGATTCAATGAACATAGGATTGGCAATCTCATCTTCCACGGCCAGGATGACAGGGTTAAAACGTTCTATATGGCCTACTTGCAGCTTGAGATTTTGCTGGGCGGCCAGGCTGACGAGCTCACGGGCCTGACCGAGCTCGGCAGTGATGGGCTTTTCCACAAAGACGTGCTTTCCGGCCAGCAGGGCGGTTTTGGCCAGATCGTAATGAGCTGTGGTGGTGGCAGAGATATCCACTCCGTCACACGCGTCCAGCAACTCCTGATAGTTTCCAAACGCTTTTACCTCAAGCTCCTGGGCCAATTCTTGACACCGTTGGGTATCCTGGTCGTAAATCCCGGCCAGTAACACATCAGGCATAGCGGCAAACTTGCGGGCATGATGCTTGCCAAGGTGACCGACTCCCACTACCGCGATTTTCAGCATCTCAACCTCAGATAGCCAGACGGACGCGAAGTTTATCCAGCATATCGGCTGTCATGGCGTCCAGGTCATAGTCATGTTTCCAGCCCCATTCGGCCCTGGCGCTGCTGTCATCCATGGAATTTGGCCAGCTGTTGGCGATTGCCTGTTTGATGGGATCGACTTTGTAAGTTAACTTAAAATCTGGCAGGTGTTTGCGAATAGCAGCCGTGATCATTTCAGGGTCGAAGCTCATCGCCGTCACGTTGAAGCAGTTACGGTGAATCAATTTGGCAGGGTCGGCTTCCATGAGCTCGACCGCCGCTCTGAGGGCATCTGGCATGTACATCATATCGAGGAAGGTGCCGGCCGCGAGGTTGCAGGAATAAGCCCCTTCTTCCAAGGCTTTGTAATAGATCTCCACGGCATAGTCTGTGGTCCCGCCGCCGGGCAAGGTCACATAGCTGATTATGCCGGGATAACGCAATCCGCGGGCATCCACACCAAACTTCTGATGGTAGTAATCTCCCAGCAATTCGGCCGCCACTTTGGAGATGCCATATACGGTGGAAGGTCTCATCACGGTGTCCTGAGGGGTTTTATCCATGGGAGTGGTGGGACCGAATGCACCGATCGACGAGGGCGTAAAGACGGCTCCTTGAGTCTGTCGGGATATTTCCAGCGCGTTGAACAGGGCTCCCATGTTAATTTTCCATGCCATAACGGGATTGGCTTCACCTTTGGCTGAAAGCACCGCTACCAGATTGAAGACGGTATCTACCTTATACTTACGTACCAAAGCCTCCATAGCGCTGCCGTCCAGCGCGTCAAGAATCTCATAGGGACCTGAAGCTTTCAAACCGGCTTCGACATTGGCGTGAAGGTCTGAGGCCACTACGTGGCTGTCTCCGTAGATGTTTCTGAGATAGGGCACCAGTTCGGAACCGATCTGTCCGGCTGCGCCTAAGATAAGGATGTTCTTCATCGTGAGTCACTCCCTGAAAAAGGTGGATATTTTTTTCGCACACGCTTTCTGAACGGCTGCTTTTGTCAATGCTTTTATGGATGCGGGGCAGATCGGAAACCCTTTTCCAGGCTCTGCTCCGGTCAGGCGGGTACGGGGATTATTTGATGCCAAAGAGACGTTTTATCCAGGACCGCCGTCTGGCAGGTTTGGGGGCTTGTTTTTGTTCATCCCCCGACAAACTGACCAGTTGAAGCATGATTCCATCTCCAGCCGCAATCTCAATCTCATAAGTGTTATCATCAGAGATGATTAGGTGGTTCAGAAAGGGATCATAGAGGCCGTAGCGCTTTCCTTTGAGCTGATCTGGGTCCAGCTCCAGTTTCACGGTTTGAGGCTCGGCATCCACAAAGTGCTTCTCCACATCCCAGGAAACCAGTCCGTCCCCGTCAGATCTGTAAACGGCTCGCCGGTTTACCAGCATAAAAGCTGGGAGGCCATTTGCGTCCTGGTAGTAACCGCATTGCACATAGCCTTCGTAAGGACCGTTAGCCGGGCTCAGAACTTCCAGGCTCTTGAGGTTCAAGGCTTTGATATCCAGCTTGGGATGGCTTCCATTCACCATCAGGGAATCCGCGTCCAGCCATTTGAGAGTTCTAATGATAGGACCGTAAACAGCGATTTTGGCATTGGCCTCAGCCAGGTTGCGGAGATAGGAATTGCCATCGGGAGAACCGGGCTGCAGATAGTTGGCTTTGTGAGAGATGGGGGTGACGCGTCTGAAAGTCCGGTTGCCAGTCGGAAAGCCCTGTTCGCGGTTGGAAGTAATGGCAAAATCGATCACTCCATCGGCGGCATAGCAAAGCGGCAGGAGTTGCAGGCATTTCTGCATGCTGAGGGGAGGCATAAAATAGCGCCATTCTCCCGTCTCGAGAGGTTCATACTTCTCTCCAAAGCTCTGAGGCACATAGAAGAGCCTTGTATTGGAATGATCGGCTGAGTGTTTAACGGAACTGGTGAGCTTGTGATAATTGGCCAGCACCACACTCTGGATCTTGTTTTGCACAAAGAGCTCATGATCAAAATCATTGTTCCATCGAATCCTGGCTCCCGGTCCGGGTCCCCATTCCTGGAGGGGATAAGCGTCCAGCATTACCACCGAAGGCTTTCCCTCCTGCAAAAAGAGCCCAAAGTGAAAGTAGTCTGGCAGTCCTCCAGGTTTTTTATAGAAGGTGTTTTCCAGGTGCGTCGCGGTGATCAAACCCCGATCTCTGGCTTTCAGAAAATCTTCGAGTCTGGCGTAGGTGGCAAATTGCCCCTGAAAAGGCTCATCTTTGCCATAGAAGAAGAGGATTGATTCAGATCCCGGGACCTTGTCAATCTGTTCCAGCCGGGCCGCCAGCCTGTCCTGCAGCGGGTGTTTTGCTTGCCGCAAGGCGCGATATAGCTCATCCTCCAGTTCCAGATAATCGATTTCCAGGCGTCCTTCACCGTACCAATGAACGGTGGGGGAGATGTGGTTGAAAAAGTCAAAGCTCATCACTTCGGTATACAGCTTCGATGATGGCGCGGGTATGGGAGTCCAATACTCAAAGATCAGAGCTCCGCTGAGAGGGTCTTTGTCCACACCGTTATAGTTTTGATTGAAGATCGTGGTGCTATAAACGTCAGGCTGGGATGAAAATAGCTCCAGTTCCTGATACGCATCTTCAGGATAGACTCCATAGACGCCATCCCGGCTGCTCATCTGGGCGTTTTTCAAAGCTTTGATGCTGATCTGTGCCACTTTGGCATCCAGCGGAAGGTCTTGCCAGTTCAGCGCTACTTTCAGATAGAGCCGGTTGTCTTTAGCATCGGGAAAAAACTTCAGATCATAGCCCAATACTCTGGAAAACGACCGGCTTTCAGGCTTCCAGCGAAACCTTGGTTCGCTGACAGCGACGCCGGCTTTGTCTCCCTCGGAGGCGTCACAGATCCAGGCATAGGAATTGGAAAATCGCTCTGGTTGATGGGGTGAGCGTCTCCCGGTTTCATGACGGAAAACGATGTTGTAGTAGTCATTATCACTTCTGTCATTATGGAACGAATCAGGACTGTATTTACTGCCCTGATGGTCCCATTTGTATTCGGCTTCCATTTTGAGGTAGTTGCCATTGGCCATGGCGGTCACACCCACCGGGCCGTCAGTCTGCCAGGCCCAGTCGTCTATGATCGAACCTATCCCATAGCGGTTCAGAGCTTTTAAAGCGAGCTCCAGCCTCCCGTTAACAGCTTCTTCATAGCGGGTGGAATACAACATGGTGTTGTAGCCAGCCCCCTTGAGCAGTTCAGCCAGATCTGAGAATACCGCTGCGGTCTGATGAGCGTGATGCAACTGGTACTGACTGTATGCGCCAATAATGTAATCTTCTCTTGCGGTGGCATTTAAAGTTATAAGGACCAGGCAGGAAAGGAGGAGAGACAGGGATCTTTTCATGATGTTTCCTTGGGAGATATTGTTGAGTGCAACGCAATCGCGGATAGCGCTCAGCGTCAAGGCAAAAGTGCCGGAGAGAGGAATGAAGACAATTTTCTGTTTCTAAAAGTGAAGCGGAGACCGAATCCGATCTCCGCTTCAGCTAGAGTTGTCTGAGCTTAATTATTTCATCAGCAGCATTTTGCGTTCTGCTCTATAACCATCCGCATGAAGGCGATAGAGATAAAGCCCGGAGGCCACTGCCTGTCCATTATCATTGGTGCCATTCCACACAAAGCTGTGTTTTCCGGCGTTGAGATCGGTGTTGACGAGGTTGCGCACCAACTGACCTTTCATATTGTAGATACTCAAGCTGGCCGGGGAGGGTCTTTTGAGCTCGAAAGATATGGTGGTGCTGGGATTAAAGGGATTGGGGAAGTTTTGCGCCAGGCTGATCACGGGGCTTTGGACCGAGTCATCATTGGAAACATAGGTGTCGGGCGCGGTTGTGGTGAACCGCACCGCCAGGCCTGCTTGCAGAGGCGTCGCGGTGGGAGGATAGACGTTGCCGTGCGTGTAGGTGAGCCCCACCAACTGATTGTGGTTTTCGATCCCCACCGTGCAGTAATTGGTAGTCATACCAGGATTGTCTATAGTGTGGTACTGGACCACAATATCGCCATCCATGCCAGCCCTGGGGTAGAGGATGATCTGGAATTTTTCCAAAGACGTCAGGTTGTATTGGTTGTAGGCATCGTTCCATTGCACGATGTAACGGTTATTGGCGACATCGTGCCAGTAGAGCATTCTCATATCGGCAAAGACGGGATTTCCATCACCGTCCACGCCGGTTTGCTCACCCTTGAGGTCATCCCAGTAGCCCGCGATCATGGAATAGGGACCCAGGGCGGCGGGGATATAGTGATTGTAGAAATCGAACATATCGGTGGCGCCCATGGATATCCAGCCATTGGAGCAGATGGTGATTTGATCGTAATCTCTGCCGTAGAACCTGAAAACGAAGGGCAGGTCCACCACTCTCGAGCCGTCGTCCTGATTCAGAAACACCGTGGCATTACCACCCAGCAAGGGATCGATTTCCACCCATTCATATACTGGCGTGGAAGGAAACCCCAGATCATAACTATCATAGGCGTAATAACCATAAGTGCAGGGACCAGTTGGTGATGTGGTAGCGGCGATTCCTGCCGTCAGAGAATAGGAGGTCTGAGTGGAGTATCCGGCATCAGTGACGATCAACTTGAGCGGTAAATGTCTGCCGTTCCATGCGTTGGCTCCTACAGTGATGCTGGCGTTGAAAGTTTTGGACTCTCCGGCCCCGATGCTTCCCAAAGTGATGGGGGCGGCCGGGAAAGTGGCAGCTTCAGTAAGCGAAACTACTTGCACTGAAGCGTTTGCCATGGAGGCACCGCTGGTGTTCATGATCGTGAATCCCACCTGGCTGGTCTGGCCAATCGGGTAGGTGCCAGTGGTGCTTACAACGGTAAACTCAGGGCCTCCGCCCCAGAGCCTGAAATACTTGGGGGGCAAGCTGTTGATCTGAAGATTGAGGGTCAATGCTTCACGTGGGATGATATTGGCGGAGCCGATGAGTTGGAAGCTGATTTGAGCAATCGCTCCAGGCAGGATGCTGAACTGTGAGTGAGTGTAATTCACGCTTACTTTGTCAGAACCACCGATGACAGCGTTTGTGATCACTACTTCAGAGCTGCCGTAGTTTCTCAGAGCGATGGTGCCACTGACGGTCTGGTTGGGATTGAGGAAAGTATCCAGCACGCTGTTGTCGATAATTCCGATTCCCAAGTCTCCCACTCTGGTGACAGTCTTGACAAGCGGTACGAAATTGGGTTTGGACACAGTGATCGTGAGGTCACCTTCTTCTTCAGGATTGATCGGCAGGTAAGCGACGCCGTCCACAACTCTGGCATAGGTGAAGGCAGTGTTGTTTTTGGTGCCGGAAACGATAGCTCCATTGAGGTTCGCGGCGCTGAAGCTGATGTGGCTGTCGGAGGCCAGATACTCAGCCGGCAAGAGGTCCTGAGAGATAGTCTGCGGCACCAGCACCCACATATTGAGGCTGGGATCAGAGAGCAGATTATAGACATGATAGTAGAAGGCCACGTATTGATCCGGGGCCAGATCGTTGGGGAAGTTCTTATAGAGCTCGATCTTGCCGATCAGAACGCTGGAGCCAAATCCCCGCACCCCATTATCCAGAATGCTGCGAAAAGCCCCACTGGAGATGGAGTTGTTTAATCTGGTCTTGGTGTGCAGGTCTGACGGTCCCACAAACGCTATGCAACCATTGGGTTGCGACACGGAGCCCATCCGCATCCATTTTTCTCCAAAACAGGGGTTTACGGAGTTGGCAAAGTCGCCAGTGTTGCAAACGATAGAGAACACGATCGGCATTCTCTGATAGCTGAGCACGGAGTTCAGATCAGGATTGTGGAAACTGGGATAATGCCATCCGTTGGCGTCTCCCCATCCTCTGTAGCTGATGAATTGCACCCCCTGGTTGATGGAACTGAGAATCGAAGTGGTGCCCGGATAAGTGGGAGGATAGAAGACGGTGTCTACTTGCGCGTAACCGTGAGTGAGCATCTTATCCCGCAACCAGCGCGACATATGCACAGGGGTAGTGGGCCTCAAGCCGCCTTCAGCATAGTTACCGGCCACAGCCAGAGATCTGGTCATCCAGCTGGTATTTCCCATGAAGGGGGTCTTTTCATAGACAACAGTCTTGTTGGCCATGGTCATAAACTCGGCGATGTCGTTGAAAGAGAAGCGTCCCACCAACATTTCAGGAAAGTAGTCGTCTCCATCGATCAGCGTGTACTGATGATCATCGGCGTCGTTTTCCGCATATTCCGGAGAAGGGAAGAAGGCGGTGGGGATGGAGTAACTGCCACTCACATCACCCAACAGCAACAGATAATCGCAGTGATGCTGCTGGTAATGATTCACCAAATAGCTTTTTATCTCGTTTACGGATGAGCCAATGTCCACCCGGTTGACCACCATCACATCATAGCCCAGAGCCCTTTTCCAATTTATGAAATCGGTCTGATAGTTAGTCAGATTGGGGTGACTGATGATCAGCATTTTGGGTCGCGCAACCGGAAGGTCTCGCAGATAACAGGTGTCCCAGTTATCTGCCAGGGCTTTGTAAGCATCTATAAAAGCTGGTGATACGCTTGATGGCAATGGGATACTGCCCTGACCGCTGAGGCTGAAATCCAGCTCCGCCAGGCCCAGCATCAGATCGCCGTCCGCCAGTTGGGTCTTGGCTGTGATCGTGAAACCCCGCATTTCCCTGAACTGGAAACGGTTTGCCACCACCACGCTGTTCTGATCGCGGTTGCTCTGCTGGTAGAGAAAGTTTCCCTGGCTGTCAAAGACATTCCAGATGATGCTGTGCACGCTCAGAGTCACATCTTGCACTGGCAGCGCGAAAGTCCTTGAAAAGGCTGTGACGGAATCGATGCCTTCCTCGTCCAGAATTTGGTCCTGAGCCACGGGAGCTTGCCTGGAAAGGCTTATACTGCCTCTAATGCTTTGCGGAGTGCCGTCAAAGCGCTCTGTGACCGTGGCTGGCAACAGGCTTAGCGCCAGCAACAAGATCAGTACTATATGAAGTTTCATTATTCCTCCCTATTTCGGATTAACTACTCAAAGCAAGAATCGTTCCGATTTAACTGCCAGGCGCGGAATCAATATCGTCGCCTATTATAAATATCTAATTGGAAAAAATATTGCAAGCAGATAATGCACTAACAATCTACTGGAACATAAATGAAACGACTCGCCTATACACTCACGCTGATCTTGATCGTGGCACTTTTCAGCGGCTGCGGCACCAATACCGATCTCGTCTCCGAAAACCCGGAAGATCTGATCAGATACGGGGCTGACGACACCTTTGAAGTGCTTACCTGGAATCTGAGAGAGTTTCCGCTGCAGAGCACTCAGACCCTCGAACAGCTGGCCCACATCATTCCCTTGATGAACGTTGACTTGCTGGCCTTTCAGGAGATCAACGACCAGGCCTCCTTTCTTGAACTGGCCAGGATGATCCCTCATTACAGCGCCTACGTGTCCAGCGCGACCAGTTCCTATCGGCTGGCATACCTGTATGATTCCAGAACTGTAACCGTAAACGATGATTATACAATCTTCAATGAAGATTCCAACCCCTTTCCCAGACCCCCGTACGTTCTCGATATCAGCTGGCAGGGAGTAGATTTACTGGTCGTCAACAATCATCTCAAGGCCTTTGGTGACAACTATATAGACGAGAATGACAGCTGGGATGAGGAATACCGCAGACGGCTGGCCTGTCAGAAACTGGACCAGCATATCAGGAGCAATTGGAATGATGAGCGCGTGATCGTGGTGGGAGATATGAACGATCAAATCGCGGAACCGGTGGAATACAACGTCTTTAACGCGTTTCTGGACCGCCCCGCCGAGTATCTCTTCGCGGATATGGACATCGCGCAGAATCCCAGCCCGGCTAACGTCTCGTATCCACCATCATTTTCACACATCGACCACATCCTGCTCACCAACGAGCTATTCGAGAGCTTTGCTGATCTCGATAGCAGCTGTGACACCCTCCCGGTCGAGAGTCTACTGGGCACCTGGGAAAACTACTCAAACCAACTCTCGGATCACCGTCCCGTGGCTCTCAAGCTCAAGTTCCCTGGCCTCTCTGATTAGGATAGAGCGGGCATGGCGGTAGCATCCCGGACCCAAAGCGCATTTGTCCGGCTTGGGTGGGGCTTGGTATACCTGTACCCGTCCTATCGTTTTCGGGGGCTGCCATCCTGGCTCTGAGCCAAGGTAATAAAACCCTGATAAAAAAGAGACGCTGAGCCATAAGGGAGTACAGCGTCTGGGGATAGCTATCCGGCTTAGAAACCGATAATGTGATTGGATATCAACAAGTAGAGGGTGTCCTGGCTGATGGCTTTGAGGCTGGTCTGTTCGGAGTTTCTGATGGCCGTTTCCGGATTTGGCCCCGTACCTTTGACACTTATCAGGGATTCCGATCCCAGCGTGGTTCCCGTCACTGCATCGATAAGACTCAATCTGGCATTGCTTTGAGCGGAATATAGCTTCAGATTGGGGATGTAGCTGCCGGGATTAGATTCGATCTCCACTCTCAGTATGTAATCGCTATTGCCTTGTTCCTGGGTCACTTCCACTTCCAGCTCGCGAAGCCGGTCTTCAATCAGAGGCACACTGGCATTCTCCTGCTGGTTTGTCTGGCTGGTTACCCACACGCGCGGACGCCTCACTTCCAATTCCAGGCTGGCAGAGCTGAAATTCAGGCCTTTTAGCAACTTTCGGACCAGAGGATGACCGCTCATCCCGATCAGGAGCTCTTTGTCCACTTTGACGCCTACCAGTTGCGATGCGTCAAAAGCGGTCACACGAGTGATGATCAGTTCCGCGGTCCCGAATTGGTTGGAAGTCAGATTGGCACTCAGGTCGCCTGTACCTTTGCTGAATTGAGCGAGGAGCGGGAGGGCGGTCACGGCTTGACCGGATTCTTTATGGGCATACCGGCAGTCGATCTTTGACCTCAAATCAGAGGGCCGTCTGGCCACAGCTGTCATTCTGGTGGGATCGAGCGAGATTCTGGTTTTGGCAGCAAGCTCCGCCACGCGGTGAACCAGCTCGGAATAGAGCTGAATCTCTTTGCCTTCATAGGAGGCGCGCAGGTCCAGGTCCAGAAAGTCGCTGAGCTGGTCCAGGGCGAAGATCAGAAAACCCGCGGAGATGCTAAAATCTACGCTGGCCTCTTGCAGCGCGGCATCGAATTTGCTCAGTTGATCAAGGGAAGTGCGGACAGCCGTGTCACGTTGCATCTGACGGGCAGACCGAAAGGCTTCTTTGTTGAGTCTGTACCAGGCCCAGTATTCCTTTTTGGTTTCATGGCTGCCGGCCAGTTCCACTCCGCTCAGTTGCGCCCGGGAGCTGGTCTGGATGCTCGAATTGAAGTCCGAGGCCGTCAATCCGAAAGCTTCGGTCTCGCGGGTTGTTACTGATGCGTCCACCGTCACGGTGATTTGCATGGAGATGTTTTTCAAGGCAGTTTCAAAAGCCCTTTCCTTATATAAGGTACCCTGTTTTGACACCTTGACGACGGTGGAGTAGAAGAGGGGATCGGTAGGTTCTTTCTTCACCCAGACGGGGGTTTTGCTGTTGGCGGCGCAGGAAAACAGCATAAACCCCAGGCTGAGCAAAAGAACGAGACGGTTAGAGCTATCTGACATAGCCTTTAATCTGTTTGATAAACTGATCGCTGAGGTCTTTCAGTGCGTTGTTAACCATCTGGCTTTCAGACGGGGGGAACGGCTCAGCCCTGGCGATTAAAGCTTTGGTGGCGGGAGTGAGAGCGCGGTCGTCTCCACTCTCTTTTCTAGCCCAGGTTTCGCTCCATTCAAAGACGCCGGTATAAGTGTTCTGGACTTTTATCTTACCGCTGCTCACGTCCACAATCGTGTAGGAGGCTGTGATCCTGGCGGAGGCGGTTTTGGTGAACTTGTTATAGAGGCACTGCACGTCCTGCTTGATCTTGACGGGCTCGGGTGATTCCTCGGATTCGGGATCTTCTTCTGCCTCGCCTTGTTCGATCTCGATGGTGGCGCTTTCTTTGAGCTGCACAGAAGTGGTCCTGGCAGGCACGGAATCGATCTGGAGGATTTTTCCAGACAAGATTTCATGGGCTCCCAACAGCTGACCCAGGTTCGCGGTGCTGCTTTCATCGACCAGGCCGGAAGCGCTGAGCTGCTGTTCCTGAAGAACGGCGTCGATCTGAGCGCGGCTGATGATCTCCAGAAATTCGGCTGAGGCTTTGTCATTGATCAGGTTGCCGACAATGTTATCCACCAGCATGTCCGGAAGCCCGCCAAAGCGGCTCTTTGTGCCTGTCACGTCTTCAAATGCCAGGATCGCGATCCGTTTCACAGCTTTCTTACGGGCTTGCTCATAACGGGCCAGACTGTCCTTGTATCCGGAAATGAATTCAACCGCGAGCTTGAACTCCTTGGCGGCTTCTTTCTGAATCTCCGGAGCTTCTGATTGACGTGAAAGCTGCAAGCCCTTTTGATAATGATATTCGGCGGCGTTTTCACGGCTTTCTTTGAGCTGAGGGTTGTAATCGATCGGATCGTACATAAACACCTCGCCAGTTTTGGGATGCACCAGTCTCGGCAAACCGGACATAGTGGTCTGAATCTTGATCAGGGCTTCATATTCAGGCACAAGTTTGTCCCACATCAGGGCATCGTTGGCAGCTTTAATCTTGTTTACACTGTCCAGTCTGAGCTTCAAGGCTTTGGGATACACTTCTTTCAGCAGGTCCTGAGCCTTCAAGTATCCGGGTTTCAACTGCAGAGACTGAGCGCTGGATTCAAGCGCGGATTCAAACTCACCCGCTTTGTAGTGCTTTTTGGCCTGATTGTAAAGCGTGACGTTCTTTCCGCACCCGGAAAGGACCAAAGTAAACAGGATCAGGATCTTGGCATATTTGGCGATCCGCATCGTTCCTCCATAAAGATAAGGTTTTATGTTTTGTTCCCAAAGATGTATTGGGGAGCAGAGTGTCAAGCAGTTTTCGCAAGATCCGTCAGTCTGGAGCTTAAGCGTGGGGTTTCTTTCCTTGGGCCTGGATAATAATTTCTGTTTATCGGAACAGATATTGCTCAAGTTACATCAGCCTGGCTGCGATCAGGCGGTCTCTGTTAAGGGGGCCCATTAATTTCATCTGTTCAAGGAGAATGGAAATGCCCAGAAAAGTCCTGTTACTATGCGCACTGATAGGGTTAATCCTGATCGGCGGCTGTGCCAAACGCAACACCGCCTGGCAGGAACCCTCGATCCTCAGCTTTGTAAGAGAAATCCCCGTGATCGGTAATCCTGCCGACATCAGCTTTGACGCGGATAACCTGTATATCTCTCTGGATCAGGGCGGCATAATGATGGTGAACACGGCAAACTGGCAGACCAACTGGTGGACCCAGGTGCTGCCAGGAGGAGCTGACGCGCAGCTGATAAACATTCGCAGGGCGTCATTGGTTCCGCAGCACAATCTGCTGTTTCTGGGAGAATTTGTCGCGGCTGATAAAATTCGCATTGTGGATGTCAGCGATCCGGATTCACTGCGCCTGATCGATTCCATCACTGGTGGGACCGACGGCCTGAGCCAGATATTCTTCAAAGCGATTCCCAATCCCACAGATGCCAACATCATTGAAGGTTTCTTTGGAGCTGGACGCTCTTTACACTATTGCCGCTATAACGGATCGCTATATCTTGGCACCACTTGGTCGATTGAGGCCCCCGCCACGGTGTCTGGCTTTGATACCACCGACCAGCTCGTGGTGATCGCAGCCCAGCAACGTGGACTGGCCATCTACAACCGCGCCAATCAGCAAAAGATCAGCGAGATTGCCGTCCCGGGAGAAGCTCTGGCCGTCAAAGTATCCGGAAACTACGCTTATCTAGCCTGCCGCCAGGGTGGTTTTTATATAGTGGATATCACAAATCCTGCCACTCCGGTTTTAAAGGACGGATACGATACCACCGGTTACGCCACCAGCGTGGATATCCATGATAATCTGGCGCTTGTAAGCTCGGGAGGAGGGGGAGTGTATGTGTTTGACGTTTCCAATCCCAACAGCATAGTGCTCAAGGAAGCTCTCACTTCGGCCGGATATACCAACAACGCGATCTTCTATGAAGATCAGGTGCTTGTATCCTCCAGAGACAACGGAGTGCAAATCTATAGCCTGGATTTACCAGGCCGATAAACTGCCATTATCTGGGACCTGAAGTTCGCTTCAGGTCCTTTTGCGTATAAAGAGGAAAAAATGAGATGTAAGTGTGTTGTCGTGATGGTGATGCTGCTGGGGTTGACGGGACTGATGGGGACCGTCTCCAATCGGGCTATCCAAGTGTCAGAGTGTTCATCTACAGAAGTTCGTCTGAGTCTGACGGACTTGAACCCTGAGTTTAAACAAGAAGTTTTGGGGGGCAGAAGTTACAACAGCCCCTCTCTGGAAGGGGCGGAATATTCCGCCACGGAAGCCTGTCCTTCCTTGCCACTTTACTCTGGTTACGTCGCGATTCCAGCGCAAGGCGACTATGAGATCAGCTACAGCTACAAATCATACAAAACCTATCCTGGCGTTACACCTAAACCCGCCAGCGGGGATGATAAAACCACTCCTGCCCCCTCAGCGCAAGTATATGAAGGACAGAGCGCGTGGCCTGAGGATATCGTAAGCTTTGGCGAATCCGCCTGGATCAGGGATTTCAGAGTCCTGCCCATGAATGTCAATCCGATGCAATACGATCCCGTAAGCGGAAGCATCAGACACTACCAGGGCATTGAGATCAGACTCAGGTTCGAGGCTGACGCGGGCCCCAGCCTCGGATATCAAAACTACAGCTCCGAGTTTGACAAAATCTATGAAGCCAACATCCTGAATTTCGACAACCTCAGGGCTTTGATAGTCGCCCCTCTCCAGGCACGGATCCTGATTGTCTACGGCAATTCCACAGACGCCACCTTCCAGTCCAAACTGGCAGAGTTTGTGGCATGGAAAAGGCAAAAGGGTTTTGAAGTCAACACCGCCAGCACGGTCCAGACCGGCGGTTCCTCCACAAACGCTATCAAAAACTACCTCCAGGGCCAATACAACAATCTCGATACCCGGCCAGATTACGTGATCATAATCGGAGACGCCAATGGCACTTATGCCATCCCAGCCTATTTTGAGACCGAATCCGGTTACAACGGGGAAGGCGATTATCCTTATACGTTTTTAGCCGGGAACGACAGTCTCGGAGACGTCTTTATCGGTAGGCTCTCAGCTGAAAATCTCTCTCAGCTTGCCACCCTGTTTGCCAAAGTCTACACTTATGAAAAAAACGTCCAGAATCAGGGACCCGCGGCTGCCTGGATGGACAGGATGCTGTTGATCGGAGATCCTAGTACATCCGGACAATCATGTGTCTATGTGACCAAATACATCCGGGAGATAGCCAAGCGCGCTCATCCTCCCTATACTTTTGTGGAAAACTACAGCAGTGGTTTTACCAGCACCATCAACAGCGGTATTAACCAGGGAGTGGGCTTCTTCAGCTACAGGGGCTACTATAACACCAGTGGCTGGAATCCCAGCCCTTCCAGCCTTCAAAACGGTTTCAAACTGCCTCACACAGCAGTTATCACCTGCGGGACAGGGTCTTATGCCAGCGGGACCTCTCAATCCGAGGCCTTCTTCCGGATGGGCAGCGAATCTGTTCCCGCCGGTGCAGTTACCTGCATTGGCATGGCCACCACGGGAACCCACACGATGCTAAACAATGTCCTCAGCGCGGGCATCTTTACCGGTATCTACACCTTTGGGATGCGGAGCTTTGGAGAAGCGCTCCTGCACGGGAGACTGTATTTGAACTCCACCTATGGAGTATCGCATCCCAGTCATGCAAGACGTTTCGCGCACTGGTGCAATTTGATGGGCGATCCCACTCTGGAAACCTGGGTTGGCATCCCCAAAAACCTGATCATTTCAGTGCCGGATACAATTCCAGTGGGAACCGCTTGGCTGGATGTAAACGTGAAGGACGATGACCAGATCCCTCTTCAAAACATCTCCGTTACAGCCTACACCAGCTCGGGAGGGGTTATATCCAAAGGGTTTACAGACGCTGCCGGCAATATCCTGCTCCATATTCCGGCCGGCACTACTTCCAATCTCCTGATCACGGCCAGCGCCCATGATTTCAAGCCCAGTCAGGTCAATGTTGTCATGGATAGCGCGGGTTCACTGGTCTGGAATGGCCAGACCCTGCTGGAAGATGGCACCCAGGGCTCAAATGGAAACGCCGATAGTTTTGCCAATCCCGGTGAGACGGTGGCCTTGTGGCTGGAACTGCGAAACTCTACCGTTGCTGCTCTTTCGGGAATTAGCGCGAGCCTCACCAGTGATGACCCCTGGCTGCAGATCAGTAGCGCCACCGCGAGCTATCCAGACCTGGCATCGGAAACTTCTGCCGCCAATCTGGCCCCCTTTATCATCAACGTAGCCGGTAACATTCCTCCTCAGCATCTGGCCCGGATGAATCTGCAAATAGCCGATTCCAATAGCCAGAGTTATGACCTGATATTCAATCTTCCGCTCTACAACGCGTCCCTGATCGTGAGCAGCTATTCCGTGCTCGATGGGACCAACTACGTTTTGGACCCTGGCGAGACCAGCAATCTCAGTATCCAAATCCACAACAACTCCGTATGCGGCGTCAGCGATGTCTACGCGGAACTGCAGGCCCTGAATGATATGGTCCAGGTGACGGATGATCAATCCTGGTTTGGGGGAGTTTTACCTGGCACCAGCGCCACCAGTGTGGATGGATTTGCCGTGTTTGCCAGACCGGCCCTGATTCCAGGCATGCAGATCCCCATGCGCCTGAGAATGTATAACGCGCAAGGTTTTGAGCAGTTCAGTACCTTCAACCTGCCCATCGGAACGGTATCTCAGACCACTCCGCTGGGTCCTGACGAATATGGCTATCTGATCTATGACGTCACCGATACCGGCTATCCGGATTGCCCTTCTTACAGTTGGGTTGAAATCAGCCCCACGCTGGGAGGCAGCGGTTCCGCCATTGCCGGATTCATTGATCCCTCCGATGGTTATGACGAGGGAGATATTATTGGGGCGGTATCTACTCAGGTAGTTCCATTACCTTTCCCCTTCAGGTTTTACGGGGTCGATTATGAGCAGATCACTGTCTGCAGCAACGGATTCGTAGCCATGGGTGTCACCGAGGACGGCGATTATCGCAATGTCCATATTCCTGGGGGACAAGGCCCCAGCCCTATGATAGCTGCCTTTTGGGACGATCTGTGCATGGCGGCTGGATCAGCTATCTATAAGTATTACAACGCTATGGAACATACCTTTATCATCCAGTATCAGGGCTTGAAAAACGGTTATAACGGCAGCTCCGAAGAGACCTTCCAATTGATCTTCTATGATCCCCTCTACTATCCCACCGGAATGGGTGACGGCGCAATCAAAATTCAGTATAAAGTCTTCAACAACATCGATATAGGCAGCAACTCAGGTTACACACCCCTGCATGGAAACTATGCCACTATTGGCATCAAGGACCATACCAACACCCGCGGTCTGGAATATAGTTTCAACAACCAATATCCCTCCGCGGCGGCCCCCCTCTCCAATCAGAAAGCGTTGTTTATCACTACAGTCCCGGTCATCCATCAAAACCCCTATCTGGTGATGGGGGAGACCTATCTCTATGATTCCAATCAAAACGGAGTTGTGCAGCCTGGCGAGACTTGCGAACTGGGCCTCAAGCTCACCAACATCGGTCTGGACAACGCCACCATGGTAACAGTCAGCATCAGTACTCTAAACCCCAATGTCACGGTTACTTCCGGTCAGAGCACTTATCCCGATATCGCTTCCAGTCAATCGCAAGTGAATGTGTTGCCCTTCCAGTTTTACGTATCCCCCGATTGTCTGGATGGCAGCATCGTAAACTTCAATTGCAGGGTGGAAATAGATGGCAACTCCTGGAATTATCCCTGGACCTGTACCGTCAAGAAGGCCCATCTGGAGCTAACCTCCATGTTTATCAACGATTCTCAGGGAAACGGCAACGGGATCCTGGAATCGGGAGAAAGCTTCTTCCTGATCCTGAATTTCCAGAACGACACGCCCGTGGACGCATCTAACCTGATCAGCAACATTGGCTGTGTGAGTGAGCACGTTCAGATCTTGAACCCCATGGTCCAGATAGATACTGTGCCCGCGGGAGGTTTTGGACAAGCCGTGTATCCAGTGGCGTTGAGTGACACCACTCCCTTGGGTACTTTCCTCACATTCTTTGTTACTTTCGCGGGAGACGAGATCGCCTCGCAGAACGAGCAGATGATCGTGAGTGTGGGCACCACAGGCCTCAATGCCGATTTTGAATACAGCGACGGTGCTTTCATCGCCTCTCCTGTCACCAACGGATGGCAATGGGGGGCTTCTAACCCGGCTGGAGCGCATTCGGGTACCAAAGTATGGGGCACACGTCTGAATGAACTATATCCCAACAACGTCAACTGGACACTCACTTCTCCTGCCGTCCAGCTTGGTACAAACTACGTTCTGGAATTCTGGCACCGCTACGCCATGGAGGCTACCTACGATGGCGGGAATGTCAAAATATCTGTCAACAACGGGGCTTCATGGTCACTCCTGACTCCTGAGGGGGGATATAATCACAGTTCAGTGGCCGCTCTGAACGGGCCAGGTTACTCCGGCACCCAGGATTGGACTGAGGCGCGATACAATCTTAGCGCCTATGCCAATCAACAGGTCAGATTCCGCTGGACCTTTGCCAGCGACACCATGATCCAGGGAGACGGCTGGTTTATCGATGACGTAAGGACTAGCGGGGCGATGGAATACGCCGGTATGCTGTCTGGCACCGTGACCAGTGACAATCCGTCCGCGGAGTTGGACCAGGTGGAAATCACAAGCTCTTTGGGCGTAGGCACCAAAGCCTTGCCGGACGGGGCTTATCAGCTATTCTTGCCCCTGGGGACCCACACCGTGCAGGCGTCCCAGCCTGGCTATCAAAGCGAGACTGCCGATAACCTCATCCTGACGCCTGCAAACTCCACTGTGATCAGGGATTTCATGCTGCCGTATTACGCGCCGGTGACCGGTCTGAGCCATCAGATTCTGGAAGACCAGCTCAGCCTGAGTTGGGTCGCTCCCACGCAGCAAAGCCTGACCTGCACTGGTTTCAAAGTGATGAGGCGTTTCAACGCGGGAGCTTTCGAGTGCGTCAGCACTCAGACCCAAACTGCCTACTCCGAGACCATCATCAGTGACGGCAGCTATCGCTATTACGTGCTGGCCACCTATAATACCGGTGTCAGTCTGGCGTCTGAAACCTGGAGCTTCGAGTATCCGGTGACGCCAAATCCGGAAGACGATCTTCCTCTATTGGTGACGGGCTTGTATTCCAACTATCCCAATCCTTTCAATCCCAGCACTACGATCAGGTTCTCTCTGGCCCAGGCAATGAAGGCCAGCCTCAGGATCTACAATTCCAGAGGCCAGTTGGTGAACACGCTGCTCGATTCATCCCTCCCAGCGGGTCAGCACGCCCTCGTCTGGAACGGGAAAGATGGCTTCGGCAGAGATGTGGCTTCCGGGATTTACTTCTACAAGTTAAGCGCCGGGAGCAGGGTCATGCACCGCAAGATGTTGCTGCTCAAATAACTAGCCCATAATTATGATAAGAGGCGGGACGGCGAGTGTAAGCTGGTCCCGCCTCAGCTTTTATCACCAATAATCTGGCGAATTGCCTCGTAGAGAATTATCGCCACGGAGTTGGCCAGATTGTGGCTGCGTATGTCAGCCGTCATGGGAATCCCGATACACTGATCGGGATACCGCTCAAGCAGTTCTGGGGGCAATCCTCTGGTCTCGGGTCCAAACACAAACACGTCGCCCTCGCGATAGGAGCGTTCAGTGTAGCTCTGAGCGGTTTTGGTGGTGCATAGAAAAATCCGTCGCGTTGGAAAGGTGTGGAAAATTTCATCCAGGCTATCGTGCGTAACGATCTTGAGCCTGGGCCAATAGTCCAGGCCGGCCCGTTTGAGCTCGCGGTCTGTGAGCAGGAAGCGGAAAGGTTTGATCAGATGCAGCATCGCGCCGGTCCCTACACAGAGTCTGCCGATGTTTCCAGTATTGGCAGGGATTTCCGGCTGGTAGAGCACCACATGCAAGTCTTTGCAGGGCAATTCAATCATAGTTGATCACATCAGCCCGGGTAAGTATCATCAATCCCAGGGACCGAGGTTCAATCAAAGGCTGGGTAGCGATTGCTGAAAAGCTCATCCCAAAACTCCAGCCAGACTGGTAGTCCTGCCTGAATCTGAGCTTCGCTAAGCCGCCGGTTTACAACAAACGAACTGATGGGAATCCTGGCAAAGCGGATAGGAAGCATAGTTTTGGAATTGGCAGGAAACAGACCTAGCTTATAGATGATCATTAACTGGGCTTCTGGCTCAGTCAGATATTTGATAAAAGCCGCCGCCATCGCGGGACGCGTAGATCTGAGGGGCACGCCAGCCAGTTCGCTGTACTGCCAGGCCCCTTCCTTCAACATGCTATATTGGAAGCTTTTATCCGTCTGCTGGCTTTCTTCCAGCCAGGCTGGCGTGGTATTATAACCGATCAGCATACTGATTTTGCCGTTTTTAAGGGCTGCCAGCCCGGATTCATAGTCTGAATATACTTCCTGGACGTTTTTTCTAACGCTTTTCCAGAGATACTCGTAGCCCCGTGCCCCAAACAAGGCCAGGCTCCAATACAGGGTCGATCTGCCCACCCCACTGGTCTTGGGATCGCAGATTCCCAACTGCCTGAAGTATCTGGCATCCTGCAGTTCTCCAAAAGATTCCGGTCCTTTGGGAAACTGGCGGGTGTTGAAGATCACCCCCAAATTGGCATAACCATAGGGGATCAACCGTTTCTGCGGGTCGAGTATCAGGTCCCTGCTTAATTGCAACGTACTGATTTCAGGAAGGGGGGAGAAGAGAGCCCTGGTCTCCTCATTGGAGGTAAAGCTGCTGTCCAGATTCATGATCAGATCACAGCTCCCCGTTTGGGTGCTGTCGATGTGTGCAAGGCTGTCGAGCAGGTCAGGAAGAGTATCAAACAAGTGCAGATTGATCTTACAATTATATTTCTTGGAGAATTCCGCGAACAGCGTCTGATCTAGACCACTGGCGCGGAGCCGTGTGAGCCCCCAAACACTCATCTCGGAGGGTGGATTTTGGGATTTTGCCCCCGGTTGCGTCTTAGTTTTGGTTTCCTCCCTGCCGCATCCTGACAGGATTATCAGGCCCAGCAGCATCGTTAGCAGCAGAGCTGTCAGTCTTTTCTGTGCAATCACTTTGATCACATCGCTCCAAACAGGATCCAGGCTACGATAAAGTCCATGATCAAAATGGTTACCGAGCTATATACCACCGTCAGAGTAGTGGATTTGCCCACACCTTCCGCTCCACCTGAAGAACGATCCCCAAAATAGCAACTGATGGTTGTGATCAGAAAGCCGAATACGGCTGATTTGATCAAACCGCTCCAGAGGTCGAAGGGCTCAAAATAGCTCTTCATATTGTTAAAAAAAGTGTGCCAGTGAATGCCGTAGCGCACCCAGGAAAAATACCAGGCGCAGATGATGCTCACCAGGTCCGCGAAGACGGTGAGCATCGGAAATGTGATCAATCCTGCCAGAATTCTGGGCATAAAGAGAAACCCGGCCGGTGAGATGTTCATGCTGCGCAGAGCATCCAGCTGCTCGCTCACTTTCATCGTTCCAATCTCAGCCGCGATGGAAGCTCCCACCTTGCCTGTCATGACCAGAGCAGTGAGCACGGGGGCCAATTCTACCATGGTGGATTTCCCGATTAACACGCTCAGAAGGTTGATGGGAATATATCCTTTGGACTGATACACGGCTTGCAAGGCTGTCACCAAACCAGTGAAGGCAGCCGTCAGAGAGATCAGAAACAGAGAATCAAAGCCGATCCGCTTGAGCTGCAAGAGGATTTCCTGGCGGCGGCGTGGGGCCGATCTGATGCTTTTAAGGGCGGCCCAGGTGAAGATCACATAGTCACCCAGGCCGGCCAGAAATCTATAGCTCATGAGTGGTGTCAACATTGCGGAACATGGTGAATTCTTTCACAAACCCCAGGTCCACTGCTCCGGTTGAACCGTGCCGGTTTTTTCCCACTATGATCTCCGCGATTCCAGGCTTTTCGCTTTTATCCTGATAATAGTAATCGTCCCGATAGATAAACATCACCAGGTCGGCATCCTGCTCAATGGCACCGGACTCACGCAAGTCGGCCAGTCGGGGGCGTTTATCCTCGCGGTTTTCCAACATGCGGTTGAGCTGAGATAGTGCCACCACGGGGATTTTCATGTCCTTGGCCAGAATCTTGAGGGCGCGAGAGATCTCAGAAATCTCTTGCTGGCGGTTTTCCCGATCGCGGGGAAGGGTCATCAGCTGCAGGTAGTCGATCAAAATGAGGTCCAATCCTCCCACTTCGGCGGCCAGGCGTCTGGTTTTAGCCCGAATGTCCAGAGGAGTATTGGTCCCCGATTCGTCAATATAGATATGCCGGGTGGATAAAACGTCGGAGGCCTGCATGATCCTGATAAGCTTTTCTTCGTTCATTCCATAGCCCTTGAGCATGCTTTCCATATTCACTTCGGCGGCGGAAGAAAACATCCTCATAACCACTTCATCGGCAGCCATTTCCATGGTGAAGATCGCTACTTTCTTGCCCAGATCGACAGCCGCGTGGGTTGCTATGTTCAATGCCAGTGAAGTTTTACCCATAGCGGGACGGGCGGCAATGATGATGAACTGACCTGGCCTGAATCCTCCCGTGAGCCGGTCCAGATCAGAGAAGCCGGACGGGACGCCCACCACTGGGATTTTGGTGGAAGCGATCGTGTCGATGGTTTCAAGCACTTCCGCGCTGATCTGGTCCAGCTTGATAAAACCCTGATGGGTGGGGAGTTCTGCTATGGCAAAGATCGCCTGCTCTGCTTCATCAACCACGGTCTTGACCGGTTTGGCTGAGCTGTAACAGCTCTCGATGATGCCGTTACAGGCCAGGATCAAATGCCTCAACAGGGCTTTCTCAACCACGATGTTGAGGTGATATTCGAAGTTTGCGCTGGAAACCACATAATCAACCAGCTCGCTCAGATAGGGAGTGCCGCCCACCTTTTCCAGCAGGTTGTTGCGCTGCAGACGATCTATCAGGGTGAGGACATCTATCTCCACGCTCTCGTTGAAGAGCTCGCCGATGGTGCGAAAGATCAGCTTGTGAGCAGTCTTGTAGAGGTATTCCTCTTTCACCATCTCGATCCCCTTGCTCACGACATCGGAATCGATCAGCATGGCGGAAAGAACGGCGGCTTCAGCGTTTACGTCCGCTGGAAGGCCGCGTTCCGAGATTTTGGCTGGTTCGGTGGCGTCAGGTTTTTTTGCCATTATGGTTTCCTATCTGGCTCTCTTGGTGTCATGAAAGTACTGCAGCACCGGTTCTGGCACAAAATCTTCCAGGTGAGCTCCCAGGTCTGCCATCTGCCTTACCATCGATGATGAGAGGTACATGTATTTCAGACTGGGTACCAGGAATACCGTCTCGATCTGGGGTTTGATTTTTTTGTTGGTCAGGGCCAGCGACAGCTCATATTCGAAGTCCGAAACCGCTCTCAGGCCCCGCAGCATGGTGTTGCATTCCAGCTTTTCGGCCAACTCCACTACCAGGCCTGAAAAAGATAGCACTTTCAGGTTGGGGATATGGCGGGTCGATTCCACACACAGCCGCAGGCGTTCTTCCAACTGGATGGAAGTATTTTTGCCAGTATAGTCCGCCACGGCCAGGATCACTTCATCAAAAAGCCGGACTGCTTTTTCGAGAATGTTCAGATGGCCCAGAGTGATCGGATCGAAGGTCCCCGGATAAAGAGCTCTGTGCATGATCAGCTCAGCGCCATCCGGCGAATCTCTTCTATCTCATCGATCTCCTTGGGAATATTCTGAGACAGCACGCAGTGGCCATTCTCTGTGACCAGGACGTCGTCCTCGATCCTCACGCCCAGCTTTTCTTCTGCCAGATAGAGTCCCGGCTCCACGGTGATCACGTTGCCCACTTCCAAAACCGCCTCTCTGCCTCCCAGATCATGAGTGTCCATACCCAGGAAGTGACTCACGCTGTGCATGTAAAACTTGATTATATCGTCCGGGTCCGAGATCAGACCTATTGCGCTGGCCGATTCGGTGAGCAGCTCGCGGGTGCGGATGTTCAACTCGCTGAGTTTAACACCGGGTTTGATCATGGAGATGATCTCTTTCTGCGCGTCCAGCACGATCTGATATATCTGCTTCTGGCGCTCGGAAAATCTCTCCCCGATCGGAAAACACCTGGTGATATCAGCACTGTAGTTGTTGTAGGAAGCGCCGACATCCATCAAAACCAACTGGCCATTCTCGATCTGACACTCGTTCTTTTCATAGTGCAGCGTGGCGGCATTCACCCCAGCCGCGATGATGGGAGCAAATCCCCAGTTTCTTACTCCGCTGCGCTGCAGACGGTAGAATAGAATTGACTCCAGCTCATATTCATACATCATGCTGCGGGCCTGTTCCATTACATCAACAATGCCTTTTCCGGTGAGATCGATGGCTTTCTGAAGCTGGGTCAGTTCCCAATCGTCCTTGATCTTTCTGAGGGGAGCTATCAGGTCATTGAGCTGTCGGATTTGGATTTGGGGGTGCCTGGTCCTGATCGGTTCAAGCATATGCATCGGCAGGCTGAGGGGTCTGTTTAAAGCTACGAAACCAATGTTGGCATGGATCACTTTCATCATAGGGCACATACCAGACAGCACGGGATAAAACTCGTCCAGATAGCGCACTCGCTTGATGCCGCTGATCTGCATGGCTTCCTCCACACCGAGCTTGGCACCTTCCCAAACAACCCGTTCAGGATCACTGCGCTCGATGAAGAGCATTTCATTAAACTTTGCTCCAAACTTCCCAGCCACATAAATCAGCTCCGGATGGTTCAGGCCGGTCAAATAAAGGAAGTTGTTGTCCTGGGTGAATTTGGCCAGGTTCTCGGCAGACTTGGCAAAAACGATGCAGTTTTCTCCATCTTGCAGGCTGTCTGCCAGTTTTTCACGGCGTGCGATATACAAATCTGCGCTCATAACTGTGCTCCATTGGATAGAAATATGTGAATCGATCTGATGCGGTCGCTCTGAATCTTTCTAAATGGCTGCGCCGCACTCAAAAATCAAGCGGGGATCCCTTTGCCGGGATCCCCACAATAGTTTACCGGGCAATCGGTCTTCGCGTGGTCCTGATTTGGGTTCCCGTTTTCTTCAATCCCGCAAAGGGCAGAAAGTCGCTCACATCGAGAGCGAGGGTTTCGTTGACCGTCACGGTTTGATTCATCTTGTAGAGAGGAGTTCCTTGCGTGCTCACAATCTTGATATCCCAAGCGCCGCCGTCCGTGGTCCAAATCCTGTCAGCATCCACGCTGAGGCTGTCGGCGATCTGGTTTTCACCCCATTCCGAGGCATCGTGGGCTGAGATGTAGACCTCCGTGATCGCGAATGTAGAATCATTCACAATCTTCAAAGCTCCGGCATCCGGAAGGATATTGACGGTAGTGGGCAAACCCACAATTACCGAACGGGTAGTGGAATCCGGATAGACGTACAAACCTTCAAAGCTGACTTTCACGGTGGTGTCTTCAGTATAATAACGGCTCCAACCGCTCCAGGCATCGATATCCATGGGCGTGGAGTCATCCACGCGGGCCTGGACCATCGCGTTGGTGCGGTTTCTGATTCTCAGTTCACCGTCTTCCTCGCAAGCCATCAACAGCAGCCCCATCAGGACCAGTAGTCCCAAAATCATCATTTTACGCATATAAATCTCCTTTATTTTGCCGCGGTCTTGCCACGGGTGGACAAGGCCTCGGTCTCAGTGTATTCAGGTTCTTTCAGCCTTTTGACGCTTTCGGCCGTAATGGTGCAGGTTTTGAGGCTAGGCCGGTCCGGAATCTCGTACATGATCCGCAGCATGAATTTCTCCATGATGCTGCGCAGTCCCCGAGCCCCGGTCTGTTGCTTGATGGCTATTCTGGCAATCTCTTTGAGGGCCTCAGGTTCCCAATGCAGCTCCACTCCGTCCAGCTGGAAGTATTTCTCATATTGCTTGCAGATGGCGTTTTTTGGCTTGGTGAGGATGTCCATCAAAGCGGCTTCGCTAAGCTCGTGCAGGGTGCAAGTAACCGGCATTCTGCCAATCAGTTCCGGGATGAGGCCATACTTTAGCAGATCAGAAGAGCCCACATGCTCAAAGATGTTGGTTTCGTCGGTCTTCTCAGCCAGCTTGACGTCAAAGCCAATCACTTTCTTGTCCATGCGCTCCTTGATGATCTTTTCCAGACCAAAGAAAGCTCCACCGGCTATGAAGAGGATGTTTTTGGTATCCATCTCGATAAAGTCCTGCTGAGGATGTTTACGTCCGCCTTTGGGAGGCACGTTAACCTTGGTGCCTTCCAATATTTTCAACAGGGCCTGCTGAACTCCTTCGCCGGAAACGTCACGAGTGATGGAAGGAGTTTCGGATTTGCGGCTGATCTTGTCCAATTCGTCGATATAGACGATGCCTCGTTCCGCTTTGGCCACATCGTAATCCGCTGCTTGCAGCAGTCTCACCAGGATGTTTTCCACATCCTCACCCACATAACCTGCCTCCGTGAGCGTGGTGGCATCGGAGATGGCGAAGGGTACTTTCAGAAAGTGGGCCAGGGTCTGCGCGATCAAAGTTTTGCCGCTGCCAGTGGGCCCTATCATCAGGATATTGCTTTTCTCAAGCTCAATCTCGTCTCTGGCGCTTTGCCTGAAGATGCGTTTATAATGGTTGTAGACCGCCACCGAGATGATCATCTTGGCGTTTTCCTGCCCGATCACGTATTGGTCCAGATACTGTTTGATTCTACTTGGGATGGGGAGCTCAAATTCCTGGTCGGTTGCAGGGGGCTCGCTGGTTTCCATGATGTTGTGGCACATGCCTATACATTCATCACAGATGTTGCCCGCGATTCCCCTGATCAGGGTTTTGACTTCCGTTTCCGCTCTCCCGCAGAAGGAGCAGCTCAGGTTCTTATATTTATCCAAACATTCCTCCCTGGTTTGCCTGGTTTGTTATATGTAATGTCGGATTCCGGTACGACTGATTCGTGAGTGTCGGATTCCGTTCCGGCAGTTCATATGCAAGGTCGGCTCTGGCGGCCTTGCTGTCAAGTTTATTTTCGTTGACTGATCACCTCGTCGATCAGTCCGTAAGCTTTGGCCTCATCAGCGCTCATAAAGAAATTTCTGTCTGTGTCCGCTTCGATGCGTTCCAGAGGCTGACCAGTGTGTTTTTGCATCAGTTCATTCATCACCCGTCTCAGATAGAGGATTTCCTTGGCCTGGATCTCGATATCGCTGGCCTGTCCCTGAGCGCCTCCCAGAGGCTGATGGATCATAACGCGGCTGTAAGGCAGAGCGGTCCTTTTTCCAGGAGCTCCGGCCGCGAGGAGCATGGCAGCCATACTGGCAGCCTGACCAATGCAGATGGTACTCACTTTGGGCTTTATGTACTGCATCGTGTCATAGATTGCCAGGCCGGAGGATATGATCCCACCGGGGCTGTTGATATACATATAGATGTCGCGCTCCGCGTCTTCACCTTCCAGGTGCAGAAGCTGGGCTACGATCGAATTGGCCAGATTGTCTTCAATTACTCCGCTCACAAACACGATCCGGTCTTTGAGCAGCCTGGAATAGATATCGTAGGCCCGTTCCACGCGGCCTACCTGTTCAATCACCATTGGGATGTAGTTCATGCGTTCTCCTCATTTACTTCCGGATTCTCTTCATTAGGCTCCACTGCAGGCGGTTCCGGTTTCACAAATTCGGCCCTGGCGGCCAGGTTTCTCAGCATTGTCCAGCTACGGGCCTCGTCTTTGAAGTCTTCTGTACTCAGCCGTTCGGCATGTTTTTCTTTCCATGCTCCCACGGGGATATCTTCCAGAATGGCTTCATGCTCGATATACTGGTCAAGCATGGCGTCGTCGAGAGTGGGGTTCAGCAAGCGGTTCAGCGCTTTCATGATATAGACATTGATCATCTGCTGGCTAAACTGCATGCGGAATTGATATTCGTAGTATTGCTGATAACGTTTGTCTTCGATCTTGGCCGCTTCTTCCCTGGCGAGGTATTCGATAGTGCGCTTGGGCAGATCGAAAGGACCATCGGCATAGAATTTGTGGATGATGGCGTTATTCTCGGCGTCGAAATTGTTGTGTTCCAGGCGCAGCTTCATGTTTGAGGCGATCTCAGCTTTGAGCGAGGCCAGGTCTTCATGGTCCATGTCTTTGGCAAATTCGTCATCGATGGCCGGCTCCACATATCTGCGGATGTCGTTTACCATCAGGCTGCAGGGATAGCTGGTGTCGTTGTCGAGCTTGTCTATGCTTGTTCTGGTGACCAGTTTGAGGGAGTTGCCGCTCAGCTGGGTTTCCACCACGTCACCCACTTTTTTGCCAACCAGCTCAGCCACTGAGCGTTGCGGCATGGCGTCTCCGGCGAAGAGGACTCCCGTATGGGTCAGCGTCTCGTCGTTTACAGCTATTTTTATCTCACACTCCACCGCGTCATCCGCGCTTACTTCCTCCACCTGAAGATAGGTGGCGTTTTCCTGGGCCATCTTTTTGAGGAAGCGCTCCACCTCATCGTCTAAAGAGATGGCTTCATGCGGTACCACCAGAGGATCTGGAATGCTGAGCTCCACCTCCGGTTCGTGTTCGATCTCGATCTCGGCCTTAAATTCAGAGCCTTTCTCCCACTGGATGTCTTTGACGTGGGGCATCAGAAGATATCCAAGCTGATGCTCTTTGATCACTTCATTGAAATAATCATCTGTGGCATCTTTGAGAAAATAATCTTTCACGGTCTCGCCGTACATCCGTTCCACCATGGGAAGTGGGGCTTTGCCCTTGCGGAATCCGGGGATCTGGATGTCCCTGGCGCTGCGGCTGAGAAATTTTTGATAGTCTCTGGCTGCCGTTTCCGCGTCGATTGTAATCGTGATGCTCTTGGTGACGGGATCGAGCTGTTTGATATCTGTCTGCACTTTATTCTCCTTGAATGAATCTCTTGCACCCCAAACGTCCTCGTTTGCGGTTGTTGGTCAGCGTTCGTCGAATCGGAATTCGGCGTTCCATGTTTCCACGCGGGTCCACACGTATGCGTCTTTCTAAACTGGTGCGAAAGAGGGGACTTGAACCCCTACAGGATAAACCTACTGGATCCTAAGTCCAGCGCGTCTGCCAATTCCGCCACTTTCGCACAATGGGCATGGGGATCTCTTGATCCCCGGATATTTTAGTCGGTGACAATTATTTGAAGAGGCCCTGGATGTCAAGAGCCGAGTGCCCCATTGTCGATCAATCTGGTCCGCCCGATAAAGACGGCCATCACCATCCGGGTATCTGCTTCAGCCGTTTCAACCGGAGTAAGCAGTTTAGGATCAACGCATTCCACATAGTCGATGTTTCCACCCGCAGTTTCAATCAGGCGGCTGGCTTCAGCAATTAACACCGCGGTGCCGCGTTCTCCCAGGGCAAAGCTATGTCTGGCAGTGATTAAGGCCTGGCTTAGGCAGCGCGCGCGGAGTCTCTCATCGGCGTCCAAATAGCTGTTGCGGCTGCTCATAGCCAGTCCGTCCGTTTCCCGGATGATCGGACAGCGGGTGATCACGGTATCGAGGTTGAGGTCCGCGAGCATGCGCTCCAGCACCACTACCTGTTGAAAATCCTTGCTGCCCATATACATATAGTCCGGTTGAACTATATTTACCAGCTTCAAAACGATCGTCGCCACCCCTCTGAAATGGCCGGGACGGCTCTTTCCGCAGAGCGGAACCGAGAGCTTTTCGACCTCCACCCAGGTCTGATGTTCAGAGGGATAGATTTCCGCGGCATCAGGATAGAATACGTAATCCGTACCCCTGCTTTGCAGCAGCTCCAGATCGCGGTCCAGATCACGAGGATAGGTGGAGAGGTCTTCATTTCTGCCAAACTGGGCGGGATTCACAAAGATGGAAACCACCGTGTGGGGATTTGCGCTCACGCTTTGGTCCACCAGCGATAGGTGTCCCTCGTGCAGATAACCCATGGTGGGCACGAAACCCAGGCTGCCTTCCCGTTTCAGAGACTGGCACACAGCCTTCATTTCCGTGATGCTGTTGATAACCCGCATTTACCTGACTGGCTGGTTGTGGTCGTCCAGGATCACAATTCGGGGCTGATGTCCTTCTATCTCTTTATCATCCATAAGGCCGTAATTGATGATGATCACCTTATCACCCGCCATGGCCATTCTGGCAGCCGCGCCATTGATCGCGATTTCCCCGCGACCCCGTTCTCCTTCGATGATATAGGTGGAAAAACGCGCGCCGTTGTTGACGTTGAAGATCTCTACCTTCTCAAAAGGACGCATGCCAGCCGCGTCTAAAAGATCCGGATCGATCTTGATGCTGCCGTTGTAGTTCAGGTCACATTCCGTGACAGTGCCACGGTGTAACTTCGATAAAAGTATATATCTTAGCATTTAATACTCCAGGTTGTAGCTTGTGAGTCATCATTTTAGACGGCGCCTTTGTGTCAAGTGCTTTCCCTTATCTATATATGTCACAGCAAACTTGAGCACCAGGCAGAATCTCATGGCCGATACAAGGTACGTGAAGATGCTGATCGATGATTTCCTGGTTCCTGCTCATCACCCGCGGTAGAACTGCCGTGCGGCCTCCCGGGTTTTTCGCCGGAGAGCGCACGGTATCCCAACGGCAATTAATAAGGAAGGATGTGGGGAAGAGGGAGTCGTGTGATCTCTATCGAGACTATCAGAATCTCGTTTATAGGCTTGATGTGCCCGGGACGGTGCTCCCTCCCTTACCCATGGGTCCTTTGCCGCCCCAAATCTCGTCCTACCCAAGCCGAGCTTTATTGGGGATGGGTACGAGATGCTGTAACCGGCCACAGGTGCAAGCGGTAAGCGCGGAACATCCAGGAGCCTGTAACTCCCTCAAAGACATGAACATATACCGGCAAGGACCAATGCGGAGTTGTATCGCTGGCTTCAGCCGGCCGTAGCACTGACTTCAGTCGGTGCGTGAAAATCAGGCTATAATCTAATATGATAAGAGTTTACCTATTGAATACCCCGTCGCGTAGGGTACCGGCTAAAGCCGGCACTACGACCGGCTAAAGCCAGTGTTACATAATCCTTTACGCCATATGGTTGTCATCAGATCACACACCAAAACAAAAAGCCCCGGAACTTGTGAAAAGTCCCGGGGCTGTAATCAGTCAGCCTTGCAAGGCGATCACTTCATCATGATCATCTTTTTGGTGCTGCTGTATTTACCAGCGTTCATCTTGTAGTAATAGACACCGCTGGAGACAGGACGGTTGGAGTTGTCGGTTCCGTTCCAGACAACTGTGTGAGTTCCGGCCGCCTTCTGCTCGTTGATGAGGGTCTTGACGAGCTGGCCCTTGACGTTGTAGATCTCGATGGTCACGGGAAGGGCTTCCTTGACGCTGTAGGAGATGGTGGTCGAGGGATTGAAGGGGTTCGGGTAGTTGGTGTTGAGGGATGTCACAACCACGGGAGCGGTGGGATCGTCGCCATCAACTATGCCAGTGATCAGCACGTCATCCACAAAGAAGATGAAGGCGTCATTGGACACGCACTGGATGCCGATTCTGATCGGGGTCCGGCCATATGAACTGAGTGGATAGACGTACTCAGTCCATTCGAGGGGAGCCTGGATGTAGTTGGCACCGCTGATGATGGTGAAGTCCGCGGGAGCGGTTCCGGTGGTGGAAACGCCGACCTTGAATCTTTCCAGACCGTATTGGTCGGTGTGGCTCTTGGCCCAGAATTTTAGCTCGTTGGCGTTATTGAACTGGGGAGTGATCATCCAGTCGTTGTTGGGAGGAGTGGTGCTGGCGAAGCTGGCAGCCATCTTGAGTCCACCGTGAGGAACAGAGGTGGTGAGAGCGGGTGTAGTGGCGGACGGCACGAAGATCATATAGGCCATTGGCTCGTAAACGTTTGGCCAGCTATAACCTGTGATACCGTAGGTGCCGCTCATATCGACGTCCACCAGGGTCCAGGGAGCGAATGTCAGCGCGAAGTTATCATAGCTCTCGAATCCGTCTTCCAGAAGGTTGGCGGAGGGAGGCAACTGGAAGTTCACGGTGGTGGTCTGGCCTGTCACCACGACTACTCCGGTCTGAGTTACGGCGGAATAGTTCGGGTGGCTGGCAGTCACACTGTGAGTTCCGGCGATCACTTGCATGCTGTAAGCACCGCTGGCGTTGGTGGTGGCGGTGGCGGTCCAGCAAGTGACGGTAGCGCCGCTGATGGGAGCGTTTTGCATGTTGCGGACGATACCGGCCACGGTACCGATCTGGGTGATTTTGGGAATGGCATTGGAGAAGGCAGCCTGGGAAGCGGCACCACCGGTGTAGATGGCTTTCACGGCCCATTTGTAGGTGCCATCAGGCAAGGCGCCCCATCCGGTATCCTGATAAGCGGTAGCGCTGATCGGGTTGGCGGTAAGGGAGGTCCAGCCGGCTTCGTTGCCTTCCTGGCCCTGCTGCAGACGCCAGACTCTGTAACCCTGGAGGGTACGGTCTACGCGGACGACAGTTTCGTTTTCTACTCTGTTGGCTGAGGTCAGACCGGAATTGTGCATCATATCACGGCTGATGGGCAGTCTGGGAGTAACTGAGGCGGGCATGGGTTTGTCGTTTCCGGCAGCACTGACACGGGTCATGGCGCTGAGCGGGAATGTCAGAGTGTTGGTGGGGGTTCCCACGGTCACGTCATCGATGAACCAGACATACCAGAGACCGTCCATGGTAGGACCGTCAATAGCGTGCCAGGCCAGCATGATCTCCTGTCCGGCATAGCTGGCCAGGTCGATCTGGATGGGAGTGGCGTAGTAGTTCCAGCCACCGGTCAGGGCGCTGGCATCCCAGAGCTGGGTCCAGGAATTGCCGTTGTCTGTGGAGACTTTGACGTAGTAGTGGTCGGCATTGGTGCTTCCAAGGAAGACATAGCTCCAGAAGTTGAGGCTGGCGCCGGGAGGGCAGATGAATTGCGGGGTTTTGAGCCATTCATCCTGATGGTTGTAGCTCCACCAGAGGCCAACCTGCCATTCTCCACCGTGAGGCGAGACGACGGGATCGAGCGCGATATCACCAATACGGCACCAGGTGGGATAGACACCGGTGGTCCCAGGAGCGCTGGTATCGGTGATCACCTGAGTCCAATCGGTGGGCGGGAAGGTAGCACCTTCGAAGCCCTCAGTGAGGTCTCCACCCATGCCAGGTTCCATCCAGGTCACGTTGACGTTATTACCGGCAAGCTCAGCCTGCACGCCACCCGGAGGCAGAGTGATCTCGGTGAGCACGAAGTTTTGAGTGGTGGTCTGCAATCCAACAATTACCACACCAGCCTGTGAGGCGGCCTGATAGCCAACCTTGGAGCAGGTGACGTTGTAGGTGCCCTGGTAAACGCCAAAGCTGTACTGGCCCTGGGCGTTGGTGGTTCCGCTGTAATCTCCGGCAGTGATGGTGGCGCCTTCGATGGGGACGTTGGTACCGAATTCGGTCACGGTGCCCATCAGGGTGCCCATCATGCCTTTGTGGATCTCGTTGGAGAAGGAGGGAGTGGACATCACGTTGTTGGTGTAAACAGCCTTGACGGCATATTTGTAGACGCCTGAAGGCAGCGGGGCCCAGGCA
>Ga0209311_1000255_pt1 | contig 55727 bp, 50 predicted proteins | sample AD_UKC045_MetaG_FD_184417 | JGI IMG/M metagenome (GOLD analysis project Ga0209311, IMG submission 184417) | Active sludge microbial communities of municipal wastewater-treating anaerobic digesters from USA - AD_UKC045_MetaG (SPAdes) (version 2) | ecosystem: Engineered > Bioreactor > Anaerobic >...
AGCGAGCGCCGTCTCCCGGGTCAGATCGTAGTAGACCGAGTCGGCGCGGAGCATATACGCCTGGTCGTCGATGAGCACGCGGCCGCGGAGTTTCGCGTATTCACCGCGGACGAAGGTGGCGGAGTCGCAGTAGACGGCGCCGGTCTCGGTGCGGAACTTGACCTCGCCGTCGACATACGTGACATAGCGCTCATTTTCCCAGACCACCTCGAGCTGGTTGCTCCGTTCGAGGACAAAGCCCTGCCGGTTCTGGGCGGCCGCGCCGGCGGCGGCCAGCAGGAAGAGGATGGCGGTGACGATGGCCCGGTTACGCCTCACGCACGAGCTTCTCCGCAAGAGCACGATAGGTGGTGAGCTGGGCCGGGTCGGCGCCGCCGAGCTGCGCCTGGAGCGGCCCGCCGCCGCCGCGCAGACCGGTGGCGGCGCCCAGCGCTTTCACAATATTGCCCGCATGCAGGCCGCTGCCCGGCCCCACCGCAATGTAGAGCCGGCTTTCGACCAGGAGCACCGCCAGGCCGTTGATCCGCTCGGCCAGCAGGGCCGCCAGCTGCAGCGCCAGCTTGGGATCGTAGTGCGGCAGTTCGGCCACCAGGACGAGCCTCTCCCCCACCGCCGTGGCCTGCCCGGCGAGGCTGTCGGCCTGCGACGGCAGCAGTTCTCTCTGCAAACGAACCACCTCCTGGTGGAGGCCGCGCTTCTCCGCCTCGAGTTTCAGCACCTTGTCCCCGAGATCCCGGACATTGCAGGTAAAGTGCCGGGTCAGGCGGGCGGTCACCTCCAGCCGGGCCGCGTAGTCGTCGCGGGCCTGGTCGCCGGCGAGGAAGTTGACGAGGGCGTGGCCGCGCATTTTGTCCACCCCGATGATCTTCACCAGGCCGACCTGGCCCGTCCGGCGACAGTGCGTCCCGCCGCAGGCGGAATACTCGATGTCGCCGATGCGGATCACGCGGAGAATCCCCTCCTTCTTCGGCGGCCGGCGCAGCGGGATGGTCGCGATCTGCTCCGGCGGCACAAAGAGGATGTCCACGGGGAGGTCGGCGAAGATAATCTCCTCGGCGCGTTCCTCGACCGCGAGGAGCTGGTCATCGGACAGCGCGCCGGTGTCAAACTCAATGGCGCCGTACTCCTCGCCGAGGTGCACGGAGACCGTCTCGCAGCCGTGGAGCTGCAGAAAAGCGTGGCTCAGGATGTGCTGCGCGGTGTGCTGCCGGCGGTGGCGTTTGCGGCGGGCGGCGTCCACCGCTCCGCTCACGACCGCCCCGACCTCTCCGATCGCCTGCGGCGAATAGTGCCGAATCGTTCCGTCGGAGGATTCGGTGACATCGACGATGGAGACGCTGTTGAGAATGCCGGTATCGAAGAGCTGCCCGCCGGAAGTGGGGTAGAACGCGGTTCGGTCGAGGACGGCGAAGTACCGGCCGCCCTCGCGGCCGGCATCGAGAATGCGGGCCTCAAACCGCAGGAGGTCCGGATCGGTATAGTAGAGTCGCTCCGTCATGCGTGGCGTTCCTCCAACAGCCTCATCCTTTGTACCCGGCCGCGGCCTCCTCGCCTACTCGGCCATCTGGTTGACCAGCGAGCCGATGCCCTCCACACGCACCTCGATCCGGTCACCCGGCTTCATAGGAGCAATCCCGGCGGGCGTGCCGGTCGAAATGATGTCGCCGGGCAGCAGCGTCATGACCGAGGAGACGTAGCTGATGAGCTCCGGGATTTTGAAAATCATCCGGCTCGTCCGCCCCGACTGCATGATCTCGCCGTTCAGGATTCCCTCCACCAGGAGATCGGAGTAATCGAGGCCGCAGACGGCCCAGGGACCGACCGGGCAGAAGGTGTCGAACCCCTTGGCGCGCGACCACTGGCCGTCGGTCTTCTGCAGGTCGCGGGCGGTGACGTCGTTCACGCAGGTGAGCCCGAAGATGTAGTCGGCGGCGCGGTCGGCCGGCACGCGGCGGGCCTCCTTGCCGATAATGACCCCCAGCTCGGCCTCGTAGTCCACGCGCTGCGACTGAGGCGGATGGATGATCTTCTCCCCCGGCCCGATCACCGACGAGGGCGGCTTCAAAAAGATCAGGGGGTGGTCGGGCGCCTTGTCGGCTGAGAAACTGGCCTGGACGTGCGCGTGGTAATTCAGACCGATGCCGATGATCTTGGTCGGTTCGGTCGGAGCCAGCAGGGTCGCCTGGGCAAGCGGAACTGCCGGCCCCGCGGGGGCCTCCCCCCGCCAGGGGGCTTGCGCCAGCGGCGCGACCATATCGTCATCGGTCAGGCGGGCCCACACAACCCGCCGGTCTGGCAGGCGGACACGCGCATAGCGACGGGGCATACCGGTTCTCTCCAGTTTCGGGGACGGGCATTTGCTTTCCCGGAATAAAGGCGGCCGGTCGGGCAGGGTCAAATAGAATCAAACCTCTTTGCGCTTCCAGCGCCCCCGGCTGAACCAGTAAGCCAGGACCAGCGCCTTGACCGTGGTGGTGATGGTCAGGGTCCACCACACGCCGTTGATCCCCCAGCCGAGGGTGAACGCCAGCAGATAAGCCAGCGGAATCCGGGCCAGCGACCCCGGTACCGACACCAGCATGGGTGGGAGGGTGTCGCCCGACCCGCTGAAGGCTCCTTCGAGGACGATTTCGACGGCCATGGTGAACTGCGAGAGACCGAGGATGACCAAGTAATCGGCCGCCATCCGGAGCACTTCCGGGTCGTCGGTGAAGACGGAAGCGATGGCGCGGGGGAGGCTGACAAAGACCACCGCCACCGCGAGAGTCACGGCGACGGCGATGCCGGTGGCGCCCCAGGCACAGCGGGCGGCCCGGTCGGGTTTCCCGGCGCCCAGGTTCTGCCCCACCATCGTCGAGGCGGCCACCGCGAAACCGGAGCAGATGAGATACGAGAACGATTCCATGCGGTTGCCGATCCCCATGGCCGCGCCCGCGGTCGGGCCGAACGCGTGCACGTATTTGATGAGGAACCAGTACACGGCCACGAAAATGAACTGCTGGCTGGCGATGGGCAGGCCGATCCGGGCGATGCGGAGCATCTGGCGGAAGTCGGGGCGAAAAGCCCGCACGGGGCCGAGCCGGAAGCCGAGGTGCCCGCCGGCCAGGCGGGTGAGCGCCAGCGCCGCCGCGATCGTGACCGACAGGCCGGTGGCCAGCGCGGCCCCCGCCACACCCATGGCCGGGACCGGGCCCCAGCCGAATATGAGCAGCGGGTCCAGGCCGATGTTCAGCACGATGGTGATGGCGGCGATGATGGTCGGGGTCCTGGTGTCCCCGGCGGCCCGGAAGACGGCGTACGAGACCTCCAGCAGGAAGAAACAGAGGGCGAAGAGATAGACGGTGCGCATGTAGGTCTGAGCCATCGGGAGCGTCTGCGGACCGGCCTGCATGAAACGGAGAAACGGGGGAGTGAGCACCCAGGCCGCCAGAGCGGCGGCGATCGCGAACAGGACGCCCATCCCCATCCCCTGCCGGGCGAAGAACGCCGCCTGGCCGGGGTTGCCGGCGCCGATGTGCCGCGCGACCAAGGCGGCGACGCCTACCGAGATCACCGAAACCGCCGAGAACATGGTCCACACCGTGACCATGGACGTGGTGAGGGCATCCTGGGCAAACGGGCCGAGCCTGCCTACCCAGAAGTAGTCGGTGCTGGCCAGCGCGAATTCCATGAACTGCGCCAGCACGACCGGGGTCGCGAGCGAGATGATGGTGCCGCTGATCGGTCCGCTGGTGATTGTCTCGGTTCTTGTCACCGGGCTCTCCTGCAATGGTCAGAGCGGTAATGGTAGGGTGTTTCAGGACGGGGAACAAGCGCAATTCAGGGGGCCGCTCCCGGGACGGCCGCGCGCCGCCTAAAAGGCGGCGGCCGGAGGCTCGATGCAGAGTCGGCGGATCAGATAATTCTGGTCGAGGCGCTGACCGGTGCCGCGCTCGAGCAGGTCGCGCCAGTCATAGCGCGCACCGAAGCGGAAGTAGTTTTGATTGAGGAAGGAGCGGAGCGAGGGATTGTCGATGAGCGGACCGTAGACGGTGTGCAGCGACGCCAGCGTCTGCGACGCGATCATGTCCGCATACAGGTAGTTGTGCAGATAGACCGGGTGGGTCGTATACTGGATAATCGTGGCCCACGGTCGGATGTCGTCGTGGCGCGGCAGCAGGAGATACCGGGCGAAGAGATCCCAATAGAGCGTGTTGAAATCCTGATCCGGGTTGCGATAGGCCTCATATTCCCAGCGCAGACGCATGAGGGTGGTGCGCAGGTAAATGATCTCCTGTTCGGCCCGGGCGCGCAGAAACTCGGCGGCCGTCTCCGGCGTCATCCCCGCATACTGGACCAGCCACTGCGGATCGTCGAGCAGCGAGGCGAAAATCTGCGCCATCCCCTCAGTCCAGGCCTCGCTCACGCAGTCGACAAAAAGCTGCCGCTCCTGCCGGATGTGGGCAAAGTGAAGGGCATGCCCGATTTCGTGCATGAGCGTGCGCGCGCTCAGGTAGCCGTCGGTCACATTCGCCAGCACGCGGACGTCGTGGGGCGGCCGGAGCGGGACGGCGTAGGCGAGCTGCGTCTTGTCGCTGCGCGGCTGAAGGTCGAAATAGATCGGCAGTTTGTCGAGGTCGTAGCCCAGCGCCTCCAGGCTGCGCGCAATCTGGCTGAACTGCCGGTCGGCCGGAAAGTAGGCGTCGCCCCGCCGGTTGATATCGGCATACGCGTAGGAGAGGTCCCAGATCTCCACCGGCCCGGACCCCAGCTTCTCCCCCGCGTTCGCCAGTATCCGGCGGTAGGGCTCGAGACTCAGCGAGTCAAGCTGGTCCAGGGTGGCAAGGTAGCGGGCCTCGTCGAACCCCTGCTGCGAAAAGAGAAGGCTGAAATAGTTCTGCTGTCCGAACTTGGCCGCCTCGCGGTTGCGCAGCCGGATCAGCCGGGCCAGCCCGTCGGCCAGCAGATCGCCGATGCGGTGGTAGGCGCGAAAGGCCGCCTCGCGGCGGCTGCGGTCGGGGTCGGATCGATACGTACGGTACAGGTAATTTTGAGTCCGGTTCTGGCCGTCGAAGGGCGCTCGGAAAGTGACATCGATCTGCACGAGCGAGTCGTGGAGGGAGGCCACCGGCTCGGCCACCTCGACCTGGGCCCGCATGAGCGCCGCTTCCAGCAAGTCGAGGCGCCGGACGTCCTCGTTCTCCGTCACCCACAGGCGGCCCTGGCGGAAGGTGCGCAGCAGATTCGGATCGGCGACCGTGTAGCGGAGGAGTCCCTGGTAGAAATCCAGGGAGTCGGACTGCCCCGTGCTGTAGATCTCCCAGGTCTCCTGCTGGAGGCGGTAGCCGAGCCAGTCGAACTTGTGCTCGAGGGAGTCCATCACCAAGAACACGTCGTCTCGCGAGACAGGCTGTTCCCGGCAGGCCGCCGCAAGCAGGCTGAGGCCTATGAGCAGTAACACAAGCCGTTTCATGGTGCGCCAATCCGGGGATCGGTCATTTATCCGAAGTATCGGCAAAATACGACAAGGCCATAGCGTACCCGTACATGCCGAATCCGACCACCTGGCCGCGCGCGGCCGGCGCGATCACGGAGTGGCGCCGAAATTCCTCGCGGGCGTAGATGTTCGTGAGATGGACCTCGACGGTCTCGATTCCCACGGCCGTGATAGCGTCGCGCAGAGCGTGGCTGTAGTGCGCCAGGGCGCCCGGGTTGATTACCAGGCCGTCGGCGCCCGGGCCCTCCCGCTGGATGAACTCGATGATTTCGCCCTCGGCGTTGGACTGGAAGAACGCCAGCTCCATCTTCATCTCCGCGGCGAATTCGCGGAGCCGGGTGTGGAGATCCTCCAGGGTGGCGGTGCCGTAAATCTCCGGTTCGCGCCGACCGAGCAGATTGAGATTGGGCCCGTTAACGACGAGGACTCTGGACATGGCGGCCTCCTTCCGGCGCATAGTGCTCGAGCATTGCCCTCACCGCGTCGCGCACCGCCGCGGCCGGGACCTCGGTCCCAATTAACGGCCGGCCCGGGGCGTCGAGCAAGACAAATCGGGCCGTCGTTCCGGCGCGTTTCTTGTCCAGCGCGAGCGCTTCCATGACCGCCTCGGCCGATATGCGGCGACGCGGAAGCACCCCGAGCAGGCGGCGAACCAGCGCCCGGTAGCCGGCGAGCCCGGCCCGGCGCGACGGTTTCTGCGCGATGCTCAGCTCGACTGCGGCATCGAGCCCCAGCAGCACGGCCTCGCCATGGCGCAGCCGCCCGAACCCGGCCGCCTGTTCCACGGCGTGGCCGAATGTGTGTCCAAGATTCAGCGCCATGCGGGGGCCGGACTCGCGTTCGTCGCGGACGACCACGCCGGCCTTGTACGCCACCGACAGACGCACCAGGCGACTGAGGGAGCGCGCCTCCAGAAGATTCCCGCCATCCAGATACGACTCCAGGAGGCGCAGGAACGTCTCCCCCGCCAACCCCGCGTACTTTACAACCTCGCCGAGACCGGCGACCAGTTCGCGGTCGGGCAAGGTGGGCAGAAATCCCACGTCGCAGAGCACGAACCGGGGCTGCCAGAACGCGCCGATCAGATTCTTTCCCAGCGGGTGATTGACGCCGGTCTTGCCGCCGATGGCGGCGTCGACCATGCCCAGGAGCGTCGTCGGGACCGCTCCCCACGGGATCCCCCGCAGGATAGTGGCGGCCGTGTAACCCGCCAGGTCGGTCGTGACTCCGCCGCCGACCGCCAGCAGGAAATCGTCGCGGGCGACCCGACGGCGCAGGAGGAAGTCGTAAACGGCGGCCGCGACCGAGAGAGTCTTGAAACGTTCGCCGGAGGGAAGCACCATCTGGTGGATCGAACCGCCGCTGTCGGCGAGACGTGCAACAAGTTCCGGGCCGTAGAGAGCGCAGACCTGGGCATCGAAAATGACAAAGACCCGCCCGCCCCGCCGCGCCTGGCGGTGCACAAGGCGCGGCAAATCGCGCTCCCGGCCGCCTTCCCCGATGAGCACCGGGTAGCGGCGATCCCCCAAACAGACATCAACTCGGCTCATAGCGGTTCTCCAGCTTGCGCACGATCTCTTCGACCACGCTGACCGGCAGGCGGGCGGTGGACGACACGGTCATGTCGGCCAAAAGGTAGAACTCGCGGCGCTCCTCGAGCAGTTCGGCCACCCGTCGGCGGGTCGCCTCGGGGAGGGATTCGCCGGGGTTGGGGACGACCGTCAGCAGCGGGCGGTCGGCGTGGCGGCGCATGCGGCGGGCGAGCTCGCGAACGGAACACTGGATGTAGACGGCGATTCCGGCGCGGCGAACCAGGTCGCGGTTGACGGCGATGGTGAAAGCGCCCCCGCCCAGCACGACCACCTCGCGCACGCCCGCGCGGCCCGCGATCTCGCCGAGAACCTCGGTCTCGGCGGCCCGGAACGCCTCCTCCCCGTCGTCGGCGAATATCCCGGGGATGTCCTTGCCGAACTTCTCCGCGATCACCCGGTCGGTATCGACATAGAAACGCCCGAGGCGCGCGGCCAAAAGCGGGCCGATTGTCGATTTCCCGCTTCCGGAAAAACCGACCAGAAAAATCTTCTCGGGGTCCTTCGCCTTCTTCATCGCTCTCGGGGCTCGAATTCAGCGCGTCCGCCGCGGGAAGGCGGCGGCGAACACCGGATCGAACGGGACCGTTCGGCCGGTCCAGCGCCGGTATGATTCAATTGCCTGGGCGACCAGCATCGCGGCGCCATCGAGAGCCGCCACGCCGGCCTCGCGCGCGCAGCCGACCGCCTGATTGTCATCGTTATAGTTGAGGTCATAGTACACCGCCGCGCGCGTCCAGTCAAACGCTTTCGGCAGCGGCAGTTCGCGGGGATGGTTTCCGCCGCCCAGAGGAGTGGCGTTGACCACTACTCCCACGGGACGGTCGAGCGGCAGCAGGCGCGCCGCCGGCGCCGGCGTGATTTCCAGGCCCGCCATGCCCTTGCGGAGCCGCTCAACCGTCCTCTCCAGCGTCTCCGCGCGGCGCGAGGTGATCACGATGGACGGTACCCCGAAGTGGCGGTGGAGGGCGTACACCGCCGCCCGGGCCGCCCCCCCGCAGCCGAGCACGAGGGCCGGTCGTCCCGCAACCACCGCCCGGTAATTCTCCAAGGCAAATCTGAAACCGGCGACATCGGTGTTGAAACCGCGCAGACGGTCCGCGATGGCGATGGAATTGACGGCGCCAAGGGCCCGAGCAACCGGATCGAGGTCGTCAAGGAAAGGCGCGACCCGCTCCTTGTGCGGGATGGTGACGGCCAGACCGTGCACCCCGGACCGCAGGAGCCGCGGGAACTCCTCGGCGAACGCCGCGGCGGAGACCTCGTGCACCCGGAACGAGCCTTCGACTCCATCGGCCCGGAAGATGGCCTCGAATACGGCCGGCGAACGGGAGTACGCGATGTGCTCCCCGATCAGCGCAAACGAGAGCCGGCCGGTCATGCCCGTATCTGGTTGAGGAGGTCGAAGAACGTCGGGCAGGAGACGCCGACGCATTCATCGTCGTCGAGCGTGGACGGGCCGGTGAGGAAGAGCGAGGCGACGGCGAAGGCCATGGCAATACGGTGGTCGCCGTAGGTGCGGAAGTCGGCCCCTTCGAGCTGTCCGCCGCCCTCGATCGCCAGGCCGTCTTCGAGTAGTCCGCATTTGGCGCCCATGCGCTTGAGGTTGTCGGCGACCGCAGCCAGGCGGTCACTCTCCTTGACCCGCAGCTCGCCGGCGTCGCGGATCACGGTCGTCCCCTCCGCAAATGCGGCCATGACGGCGATGACTGGGATTTCGTCGACCAGTTCGACGGTGGTTTCGCCGGAGATGCGGCGCGCCCCGAGCGGGGCGCCGGTGACGGCAACCGTGCCGCGCGGCTCACCCGTGACCGTTTCGCGCTCGCTGATGTCGACCCGGCAGCCAAGGCCCCGGAGGTGCTCGAGGATCCCGGTGCGGGTCGGGTTAAGGCCGACGCGCTCGACGGTGATGGTCTTGCCGGATATGGCGGCGGCGGCGAAAAAGAAGGCGGCGGTCGAGATGTCGCCGGGAATGTCGACTGTGCCGCCGCGGACCACCGCCCGCGAGGCAAGCGTGATTTCCCGTTTGAACGGCTCCGGCATTTCCTGCCGGCGCTTGCGGGGATCGTGCGGGTCGGCAACCAGCACCGGTCTGACTTTCCGCACCGCGAGCCCCTCCCCTAGTTCGGCCAGCAAAATCTCGGTGTGGTCGCGGGTGATCGCGGTCTCGCGGATGGTGACGGCGCAGCGGGAGGCCAGCCCCGCCAAAAGGAGCGCCGACTTCACCTGCGCCGAGGCGACCGGGAGCGTATACTCGAAAGGCAGCAGTCTGCCGCCCCGGACACGCATGGGGAGATGACCGTCGGAGGCGGCGATCGTCGCCCCCATCGCCGCCAGCGGGTCGATAATCCGCGCCATCGGGCGGCGGCGCAGCGACTCATCGCCGCTGAGCGTCACTTCGACGCACGAGCCGGCGAGAAGCCCGGCCAGGAGGCGGGCAGTCGTGCCGGAGTTTCCGCAATTGATGACCGTGTCAGGATCCGCGCGCAGTTCCGGCGGCGGGGTCAAAACCAGCTCCAGGCCGTCATCGGCAACCGTCGCCCCCAGCGCCCGAACCGCCTCGAGGGAGGCGTGGCAGTCGGCGGAATGCGGGAAGTTGCGGATGGTGAGCGGACCCTCGGCCAGCAGTGCCAGCACCGCGGCCCGGTGGCCGATCGACTTGTCCCCCGGCACGCGGAGGACGGTGTCGGCGATCCGGCCCGGCAGCAACGTCCTCATGCCATCGTCCTGCCGAGTACCGGCGCCATGAGACGAAGTTCTTTCATCAGCTGCGCGAACAGGTCGGGCGTCAGCGCCTGCGGACCGTCCGAGAGGGCCTTGGCGGGATCGCAGTGCACCTCGATCAGCAGGCCGTCCGCCCCCACCGCCAGCGAGGCCCGCGAGAGCGGGAGAACCTTGTCCTTGCGGCCGGTTCCGTGGCTCGGGTCGGCGAGGATCGGCAGGTGGCTCGCCCGCTTGACATAGGGAATGGCCGACAGGTCGAGAGTGTTGCGGGTGTGGTCGGCGAACGTGCGCACGCCACGCTCGCAGAGAATCACCTGGCGGTTGCCCTCGGCCATGATGTACTCCGCGGACATGAGCAGTTCATCGACCGTCGCCGCAAGCCCCCGCTTGAGCAGGACGGGTTTGCGCTTCTGCCCGGCCCGCCGCAGGAGCGAGTAGTTCTGCATGTTGCGGGCGCCGATTTGGATGATGTCGGCGTAGTCGGCCACCAGGTCGATCGTATCGGTGTCCATGGCCTCGGTGACGATCTTCAGACCGTAGCGCTCGCGCGCCTCGGCGAGGATCTTGAGGCCGGGTTCCTTCAGCCCCTGGAACGAATAGGGCGAGGTGCGGGGTTTGTAGGCGCCGCCCCGCAGGATCCGGGCTCCCAGCCGGGAGACCGCCTCGGCCACCGCCAGCGTCTGCTCGCGGCTCTCGACCGAACAGGGTCCGGCCATGACGGCAAACTCCGGGCCGCCGACCGGCACGCCGCCGACGTCGACCACCGTATCTTCTGGGATAAACTCCCGGCTCACCAGCTTGTAGGGCTTGGTGACGTGGATGATCTCTTTGACGCCCGGCTGGGTGAGGATGCGGTCGGCGTCGATCTGCGACTTGTTGCCGGTCACGCCGATCGCCGTGCGCTGGGCGCCCGGCATCGCGTGGGCGGTCAGCCCCATCTCCCCGATCAGGCGGCAGACATTCTCCACGGCCTCGCGCGAGGCGGATATCTCCATCACGACAAGCATCGATAACTCCTGGCGGCCGCGGCGAAAACGTCGCGCAACGATTCGCCCCGGGCGATCCGGTCCATGACGGTGTTCAGGTTGTCCCGGTACAGGCGCAGCGCGGCGAGGATCGGAGCTCGGTTGGCCTCGATGATCTCCGCCCAGACAGCGTGCGGGGAACCGGCCAGCCGGAGCACGGAGGCCAGTCCGGGTCCCGCCAGTTCGACCGTGCGGGGATCGGTCTGGGCACCGAGAACGGTCGCCAGCAGCTGCGGCAAATGGGACAGCTCGGCCATCAGTTCATCGTGCAGGGCGCTGTCGATGAGCACCGGGGTCGCGCCAACGGCGGCCCGCAGCCAGTTCCAGCGGGCCCGGTGTGAGACGGACAGGCGGACGGTTTCGTCGATAAACCACGGGCGGCCCGCAAATAGACCGGGGGCCGCGGCCGCCGACCCCGATTTCTCCCGTCCGGCCATCGGGTGCGACGGCAAAAACTGCGTCCCCGGCGGAAACGTGAGCGAGCCGGCCAGGTCGGCGATCGGCTTCTTGACCGAGCCGGTGTCCAGGATGAGGGCGCCGGCCACCTCGGGCCGGGCCGCCAGGCGCCGGAGAAGCGTCCCGTTCGCAGTCGGGGGCGCGGCCAAAACAATGACGTCGGCGCCGGCGACAGCGTGGCGGAAACTGGCCTCGGGGCGAACGCGGAGACGGCGGTCGGCGGCGATGCGCCCGAGGACGCCCGGCCGATCCCAGACCGCGATCTCCACGCCGCGCCCCCGCGCCTGCACATCTAGTGCCAGGCTGCCGCCGATCAGGCCGCAGCCGCAAATGGCGAGTTTTCTCACCGGCCCCCGGGACGCCGCCACGGCTACATCTCCTCCGGGGCGCGGATCCCCAGCAGGCGGAGGCCTTCGTTTATGACAATCTGGACGGCCTTGACCAGCGCAATGCGGGCCTCGGTGAGGGCCGGGTCGTCGGAAATGATCTTGTCGATGCGGCCGTCCTCGTTCTTGCGCTGGTAGAGCTTGTTGAACGCCCCGGCCAGCCGGATCAAATGGGCGGCCACGTAAAACGGATCGTAGGCGCGCGCGGCGTCGGCGACCGCCTCCGGAAAATCGGCGAGCGCTTCAATCACCCGCTGCTCCTCGTTGCGCTCAAGCAGAACCGGGTCGAACGAGGGCGACACCTCGCGCCCGTAGTTGCGCAGCAACGAGCAGAGCCGGGCGTGCGTGTACTGGAGATACGGTCCGGTCTCCCCCTCGAAACTGAGCACTTCATCCCAGTCGAAGTTGACGTCTTTCTGACGCCGCACCGACATCTGGGAAAACATCACGGCGCCGATGCCGATCATTTCGGCGGTGTCTTCGATGGCCACGAGGCCGGGATTCTTCTCGGCGATTTTCTCGCGCGCCAGGGCGACCGCCTTGTCGATGACATCTTCGAGGAAGATGATGTTGCCGGCGCGGGTCGAGAGATTGGCGTCGCCGAACCGCACCCAGCCGAAATCGATGTGCTTGAGACGGCCGGCGAAACGGTCCTCGGGCGGGACATTCTCGGCCTCCTCGACCAGCGCGACCGTCCGGAAGACCTGCCGGAAGTGATCGGCCTGCTGGGTGGCCACGACATAGAGGCACTCGTGGAACCGGTAGCTTTCCCAGCGCCAGAAGGCGCCGGCCAGATCGCGGGTGGAGTAGAGCGTGGCGCCGTCGGCTTTGCGCAACAGAAGGGGCGGCAACTGCGGGTCGCCTAGATCGACAATCAACGCCCCCTGCGACTCGGACGCCAGCCCGGTGCGGACCAGCCGCTCGATCATCGGCCCCATCCGTTTGTTCAGGTACGCCTCGCCGGTGATCACGTCGAATTCGATCCCGAGGCGGCGGTAGACGCGCATGAACTCGGCGATGGAGAGGTCGCGGAACTGCTGCCAGAGAGCGACCGCGGACGGTTCACCGTCTTCGAGATCCTTGAACGCCTTGCGGGCCTGCTCGTTGAGCGCCTCGTCCCCCTCCGCCTCCTGGTGGAAGCGGACGTACAGCTTGACCAGTTTCTCGACCGCGTTGTCGCTGAGGTCGAGACCGCCGCCCCACTGCCGGTAGGCGACGATCATCTTGCCAAACTGCGTGCCCCAGTCGCCGAGGTAATTCATCCCCACCGTCCGGTAGCCGAGCTTGGCGAAGATCCGGCGGAGGGAGTTGCCCAGGATGGTGGTGCGGAGGTGGCCGATACCGAAGGGTTTGGCGATGTTGACCGAGGAATACTCGACGAGCTCGGTCTTCCCCTTGCCCGCCTGCGAACCGCCGTAGTGGTTCGCCTCGGTGAGGATGTCGTCGATGGTTTCGAAAGCGAGCGCCGTGGCGTCGATGCGGGCGTTAAGGAACCCGCCGGCGGCTTCCACCCGGACGAGCATGTCTTTGCCGCCGTTGGCGGGCGAGGCCGCGGCGACTTTGGCGGCGATGGCCGGCGGGGCGTCGCGGAGGAGTTTGCCGAAGCGGAAGACCGGGAGAGCAAAGCGCCCCATGGCCGGGTCTTTGGGCTTTTCGAGGTTGTCGTAGACGAAGTCGGCATCGAACACCTGCGCCGGCCCGGCCTCGCGGTAGACCTCGGGATAGACCTGCCGAAACGCCTTGGCGACGGCATGGGCGAACTGCGCCTTGTACTTGTCTCTGGCCATCACATCCGATATCGCTTTCCCTACGCTCCGCGCTGCCGCCGGGGGACGGTCCCGGCGCCTCAGAGGCTGCGGCCGACCGCCGAGGCAATGATGCCGATTTCTGTCACCAGTTGCGCATACTGCTCGAAAAAGAGCGTCTGCGCGCCGTCGGAGAGCGCCTGGTCGGGGTCATAGTGGACCTCGATCATGAGGCCGTCGGCGCCCGCCGCCACCGCGGCGCGCGCCATCGGCGCCACCTTGTCGCGCAACCCGGTGCCGTGCGACGGATCGACGATGACCGGAAGGTGGGTCAGCTTTTTCAGCACCGGGATCGCCGAAATGTCGAGCGTGTTGCGCGTGGCGCTCTCAAAGGTGCGGATACCGCGCTCGCACAAAACCACGTTATGGTTGCCGCCGGCCATAATGTACTCGGCGGCCATCAATAACTCCTTCAAGGTAGCCGACATGCCGCGCTTTAGCAAGATCGGTTTATCGATTTTCCCCAGCTCCTTCAGGAGCGCGAAATTCTGCATGTTGCGGGCACCGACCTGGATGATGTCGACATACTTGAGGGCCGGGATGATATCGAGGCGGTCCATCACCTCGGAAACCACGCGCAGCCCGTTCTCGTCGGCCGCCTCGCGCAGATACTTGAGCCCCTCCTCGCCGAGCCCCTGGAACGAGTATGGGGAACTGCGCGGCTTGTACGCCCCGCCCCGCAGCAGGAGCGTGCCGGTCGACCGCACAAAGGCGGCGATTTTCCTGATCTGCTCCCGGCTCTCGACCGAGCAGGGGCCGGCGATGAGAGCGACCCGCTCGCCGCCGATCGCCGCCTCCCCCGTCCGCACCACCGTGTTGTGCCGGCGGAAAGTGCGGCCGGTGAGCTTGTAGGGCTCGGTGATGCGGATGACCTCCTGCACGCCCTCGAGAATCTCGAAATTGCGGGCGTCGAGCGCCCGGGTGTTGCCGACCACCCCGAGCACCGTCTGGAGGGCGCCCGTGGAGCGATGGACGTCGAACCCCAGGTCGATGAGTTTCGCGATCACCTGCTGGATCTGTGCGTCGCTGGCCTGCTCCTGCATGATGACGATCATGGGGTCTCTTTCATTCCGACGGCGTGTCGTACACTTCGGTGCGTTCGAGGCGGCGGGATTCATCGATAATCCGTTCAAACAGCCGTGCGACTGCGTCGCCGGGCAGGGGGCCGCGGTTTTGACCGACGACCTGTTCGAGGATCTGTTTCTCTCGGGCCGGGTCAAACACCGGCAGCCTGTCGGCCCGCTTGAGCCGGGCCAAATCGAGCACCAGCCCGGCCCGCTCGTTGAGCAGGCTGAGAAGCCGCCGGTCGAGGGCGTCAATCTGATCGCGCAGTCTGTCGATACCTTTCGCCGTCATGGGAGAACGCGCCTCACGGTGTCCAGAAACCGGCCCACCTCGGTCGCCGCTTGCCGTTTCGTGGCGGCCGAGCGGATCACTTCGACCAGGGCCGAGCCGATGACGACGCCGTCGGCATAGCGCGCCATCCGCCGCGCGGCGGCCGGGCCGTTGACGCCGAACCCGGCGACGAACGGCCGGGTCAGAACCGCCGTCAGCCGCCGCAGATACGCGTCGGTCGCTTCGCCAAAGGTCTTCCCCGTGCCGGTGACCCCGGTCACGGTCACAGCATATACAAAATCGGTCGATGATTTGTCAATCAGTTTTACGCGTTCGGGAGTCGAGGTGGGGGCGACCAAAAAGACGGTCGACAGACCCTGCCGCCGCGCCGCTCGGCGGTAGGACACCGCTTCTTCGATTGGAAGATCGGGAATGATCAGGCCATCGACCCCGGCCGCGGCCGCATCCTCCAGAAACCGCTCCTCGCCGTACGCGAGGAGGGGATTGTAGTAGCCCATGAGGATGAACGGGAGATCCAGCCGCGCCCGCAGGTCGGCGATGCCGTCGAGCAAAACGGCGAGGCTGAGGCCGTTCCGGAGGGCGCAATGAGAGGAGAACTGGATCGCCGGGCCGTCGGCCAGCGGGTCGGAGAAGGGTATGCCGATCTCGATTATGTCCGCACCCGCCGCGGCGGCCGTGCCGACCAGCGCCCGCCACACCGCCGGGTCGGGAAAGCCGGCGGTGAAAAACGGCGCCAGCAGTTTGTGCCCGGGCCGTCGGGCCGACAACAGGCGGGACACGCGACTCATCGGAAGGTCTTCCCCGCTTTCCCCACAATCGCCATGTCCTTGTCGCCCCGGCCGGAGAGGTTGACCACGATCCGGTCGGATTTTCCGAACCGGCGGGCCGCTTTGACCATCCAGGCCAGCGCATGAGCCGTCTCCAGGGCCGGGATGATGCCTTCCAGACGGCTCACCAGGCGAAAGGCGGCGAGAGCCTCGCGATCGGTCACCGCAACATACTCCACCCGGCCCGCATCCTTGAGGAAGGCATGCTCCGGACCGACACCGGGGTAGTCCAGTCCGGCCGATACCGAATGCGGCAGAACGACCTGGCCGTCTCGGTCGTACAGGAGGTAACTGTAGGTCCCGTGCAGCACGCCGGGTTTTCCGCGGGTGAGGGTGGCGGCGTGGCGCCCGGAACGCAGCCCGAGGCCGGCCGCCTCCACACCGAAAAGGCGAACAGCGTCGTGGCGCAGAAACGGGGCGAAGAGGCCGATCGCGTTCGAGCCGCCGCCGACGCAGGCCACGAGGGCGTCGGGAAGGGCCCCAAATCTCCGGCGGCACTGGGCGAGGGTCTCGCGCCCGATGACCGACTGGAAATCGCGCACGATCATCGGGTACGGGTGCGGGCCGACGACTGAGCCGATGACATAAAACGTGTCGCGCACGTTGGTGACCCAGTCGCGCAGGGCCTCGCTCGTGGCGTCCTTCAGGGTCCGGGAGCCGCTCTCCACCGGGACGACGGCCGCCCCGAGGAGAGCCATTTTCTCGACGTTGGGTTTCTGGCGGACGATATCCTCGGCCCCCATGTAGACGATGCAGGTCAGGCCGAAACGAGCGCACGCGGCGGCGGTCGCCAGGCCGTGCTGGCCGGCGCCGGTTTCGGCGATCACTCGCCGCTTGCCCATGCGCCGGGCCAGGAGGATCTGCCCGAGCACGTTGTTGATCTTGTGGGCGCCCGTGTGATTGAGGTCTTCGCGCTTGAAATAAACCGCACGGCCGACCCGCTCGGAGAACCGTTCCGCAAAATACAGCGGGGTCGGCCGCCCGACAAAATCGCGGAGGTGCCCGCCCAGCTCGCGCCGAAACTCCGGCGTGCGCGCAATCCCCCGGTAGGCCCGCTCGAGGTCATCGAGCGCGGCCATGACGGTTTCGGGGACATAGCGGCCGCCGTAGGGGCCAAACCGCCCGCGCCGATCGGGCTGTCGCCTAGTCCGCCTTGGCATAGCGTAGCCGGTTGGCGACCTCAAAGAATCGTTTCATCTTCTCCGCCGATTTGACGCCGGGCGCCTCCTCGACCCCGGAGTTCACATCCACCACGAGCGGTTGGAACGTCCGCACTCCCTCGGCCAGGTTGTCGGCCGTGATGCCTCCGGCCAGCATGAGATTGACAATCGGCACGGGCGGGCGGATGCGCCAGTCGAAAGCGGTCCCGGTGCCGCCGGCAAGGGCGCCAGACGGGTGGTCGACCATGACGATGTCGGCCGGGTCGGTGTAGAAGGCCGCGTAGTCGGACGGGCGCCGGACCGTGCGCAGGCGGATCGTCCGGAAACCCACGCGCCGCGCCCTGCGAACGTCGTCATCGGTATACGGTCCGTGGAGCTGAAGGAAATCGAGATCGAGCCGCGCGGCGGTGGCGAGAACCCGGTCAAGAGGGTCATCGACAAACACGCCGACGCGGTGCACGACCGGCGGGAGCTTCGTGATAATGGCCGCGGCCGCATCGGGGCTGACCCGGCGCGGGGAGCGGGAGTAGAAAATCAGGCCGATCAGGTCGGCCCCGTTGGTGACCGCCACCGCGGCGTCCTCGGGGCGGGTTATACCGCACACTTTCACGCGAAACGGAATCATACGCCGCGCAACTCCTGCAGGAGGGCCGCCGGGTTGGAGGAAGTCACCAGCGCCTCGCCGATCAGGAACGCCCGGTAGCCCGCCCGCTCGAGCCGCCGGACGTCCTCCCGTGCGCGTATACCCGACTCGGCGATTTTGATTACCGCCGCCGGGATGAGAGGCGCCAGCTCCTCGGCCGTCTCCAGGCGGACCGTGAAATCGCTCAGGTCGCGGCTGTTGACACCCAGCAGTTCGGCCCCGCTGTCGAGTGCGGCCCGGACCTCCGCCCGGTTGTGCACCTCGACGAGCGCGGCCAGGCCGACCGCGCGGGCGCGGCTGATGAACTCGGCCAGCTGGTCCGGGGCCAGCAGCCGCGCGATCAGGAGGATCGCATCGGCGCCGATCCACCGAGCGTGGTAGATCTGGTACTGGTCGAAAATGAAGTCCTTGCACAAGACCGGCAGGCCGGCCCGCTTGCCGGCCAGGCGGACAAACTCGTAGTGGCCGAAGAAATGCCGGCGCTCGGTGAGAACCGACAGCGCGGCCGCTCCCCCCTGCTGATACTGGGCCGCCAGCACGACCGGGTTGAACACCCGCGACAGCATGCCCTTGGCGGGAGAGCCCCGTTTGATCTCGGCGATAATATTGGTCCGGCCGGCGGCCGAGACGGCGGCGCGGAAGTCCCGGACCGACCCGGGATCGAGGCTGTCCCGAAAACTCTCCAGCGGGTGCGCAACTTTGAGCGCCTCTACCTCGGCCCGCTTGTCGGCGACAATTCGCTGCAGAAGATCCGTCACGGCGTCTCTCCGCGCATAATCACCCAGCCGTTGACCCGATCCACCTTCTTCTCGGTCCTCCGGAAGAAGAAATAGAAGACCAGCGAGGAGATCACGTACAGGATGATCGTGATGTTCATGGCGACAGTGTACCCGAACGACTCGATCATCTGCCCCCCGAGCGCGGTCGAAACCATCCACGACCCGGTCCACGAGACGGTGAGGAGGGCGTTCACGAGCCCCTGCTCGGAGCGGTCGGACAGCTCCATCGCCAGATTTGTTACGATGGGAGAGCCGAGATTCATAAGTCCGCCCCGGATCACGAACGCCGCCACCGCGAGCCAGAGGATGAACCCGTAGGACAATACCAGCATGAAGGGAATCGAGGCCAACTGCGTGACCACCACCGTGCGCACCATCCCGTGGCGCTTGGCCAGCACCGGTCCGGCCAGCGAGCCGATCAGCATCGACAGGTTGACCAGGAAGAAGTAGTAGCCGATGGTGTCGGCGGGCTGCTGGAAGCGGTCGCTGAAATACAGGTTGAGGAAGGGGATGACCAGCCCGGCCCCGGTGCCGATCAGCAGGTTGACCAGGGTGATCTGGAAGTAGAACAGGCCGCGGCTGCGGAACCGCTCCCGCGTGAAAATCACGCGGTTCTCCTCCGCGGAGGGCGCAGCGGCCTGAATGAAGGCGAACGGAATGAGCGCCAGCAGCGACAGACCGATGCCGCCGACCAGCGTGAGGCGGTAGGCGAGGATGAGGTCGCCGGTGCGCGCGGTGAGGAGGGCGGCCGTCTTCCCGGCCAGGAGCGAGCCGGCCATGCCCGCGAGAATCATGACCCCGAACGACAGCGAGAACAAGTGCGTCCGCTCCCGGGCGGTGGAATTGCGCATGTAGAAGGGCCCCCCCGCCACCCGGTAGAACGCAAACGCCATCCCCGAGAGAACGGCCGAACCGACCAACAGCGGCAGGCGGTCCAGGGTCACGATAAACACCGAGAAGAAAGCGAAGATGGCGACGGTGGCCAGGAGAATCGGTTTGAGCCGGACCCGGCTGAGCACCACCGCCACCGGAATAGCCATGGCGGTCATGCCGATCGCCCGCCCGGAGGCCACCAGGCCGATATCCCCCTCGGCGTACCCAAGCTCCTTCAAGTACAGATTCAGCAGGAGGTTGAAGACCTGGAAATTGATCCCCATGAGAAACGACCCGATCAAAAAGAGCCAGGCGTTCCGCGAAAACAGGCGGATCACCTCCAGGTAGTCTCTCAGCCCGGAGACGAAGGGCGGACCTGAACGGGCCGAAGGCGGTGCAGGATCAAGCTGCGGTTCGGCGGACTTCATTGATTAAGAGTGCGTCGCCGCCCGCCAGCGGTCAAGCAGATCTTTTGCCCCCCCCGAATCGATCGCCCGCTGGGCGACCACGATGCCCTCGCGGATCGACTCGGCCCTGTCAGCAACGTAAATCATCGCCCCGGCGTTGAGCGCCACCGCATCGCGGTAGGCCGATTCCCGGCCCGCGAGCACGTCTTCGAGAATCGCCGCGTTCCGGGCGATATCCCCGCCCTCAAGCACACCGGGGTAGCGCTCGGGCAGACCGACATCCTCGGAATTGAGCGTCCCCTTCGCAATCCAGCCGTCCCGTACCTCGATGTAGTCGGTCGGGGCGGTAATCGAGAATTCATCGAGACCGTCGCGGGAATGAGCGACCAGAACGTGTCGGGAGCCGAGCAGGGCGAGCACCTCGGCCATGAGGTACATGACCTGGCGGCTGTAAACGCCGATGACCTGGCGTTTGACGCCGGCCGGGTTGGTCATAGGACCGAGCATGTTGAAGATCGTGCGGACCCCCAGCTCCCGGCGCGGGAGAGCGGCGTGTCTCATGGCCGGGTGGTAGCGCGGGGCAAACAAAAAGCCGAACCCGACCCGCTCGATGTTCTCCTTGACCACCTCCGGGCCGGGGTCGATGTCGGCGCCGAGACCGGCCAGCAGATCGGCCGAGCCGCATTTGGAGCTGACCGAGCGGTTGCCGTGTTTGGCGACCGGGATGTCGGCGGCCGCAACGACGAGCGAGGCGGCGGTGGAAATGTTGAAGGTGTTGGCGCCGTCGCCGCCCGTGCCGCAGCCGTCGACCGCCGTCTCGCGGGTGCGGTCCAGTTCGATGCGGAGCGACAGGCTGCGCATGGCCTCGACAAAGCCCGCAACCTCTTCCGGCGTCTCCCCTTTCTGGCGCAGGGCAATGACAAAACCGCCGATCTGGGCCGGCGTGACCTCGCCGCACATGATGAGGTTCATCGCCTGTTTGGCCTCGTCGGTCGTCAGGTGCTCGCCGCGGAGCAGCTTCTGGAGCAGTTCGGTAATCATCGTTTCGATTGTGGCGAAGCGGCCGGCGCCGGGCCCTGGTGCGTCTGCAGCCAATCTCGGAACGGCGGCCGCCTCAACCGGCAAACTTCATTTTCGGCCGCGCCCCTCGCCATTTTCGCCCTGGCCAAGGCAGAGTTTCAGGAAGTTCGCCAGGAGCCGGCGGCCGGCGGCGGTGAGAATCGACTCGGGGTGAAACTGCACCCCATAGAGCGGCCGGCGGCGGTGCTGCAGCGCCATGATGACACCATCGGCCGACCGGGCCGTGACCTTGAACACCCGCGGCAGACCGGCCGGGGCGACCATGAGCGAATGGTAGCGCGTGGCCGTGAAGGGCGAGTCAATCCCCGCAAAAAGCGCCGACCGGTCGTGGGTGATGGCGGAGGTCTTGCCGTGCATGAGCGTCGGGGCGGAGACAATCCGGGCGCCGTAGACCTGGGCGATCGCCTGGTGGCCCAGACAGACGCCGAGGACGGGAATGCTCCCGCCGACTTCGGCGATCAGTCGATTCATGATCCCGGCGTTCTCCGGCCGCCCCGGTCCCGGCGACAGCACAATCGCGGCCGGACGCCGCCGCCAGACCGCCCCCGGTTCCATCCGGTCGTTGCGGATAACCTCCACCTGCGCGCCCAGCTCCGCAAGGTACTGGAACAGGTTGTAGGTGAACGAATCGTAATTGTCCAGCAACAAAATCACCTGGCCGACTCCATGAAGGGGTTCATCGGTGATGGTACGCATATGATCGGGCAAATGGGGGAACACCGTTAGGCCGGTTCGTCGGTCAGAGCGGCCAACAGAGCGCGGGCCTTGGCCTGGGTCTCGCGGAATTCGCGCGCGGGCCGGGAATCGGCGACAATGCCCGCCCCCGCCTGCACCCAGTAGGTCCCGCCCGTGCGGACCATGGTCCGGATCGCGATGCAGCTGTCGAGGTTGCCCCAGAAGTCGATGTAGGCGACCGCCCCGGCGTAGACCCCGCGGCGGTGCTTCTCGAGTTCGTCAATGATCTCCATGGCCCGCACTTTGGGCGCCCCGGAGACGGTGCCGGCGGGAAAACAGGCGGCCAGACCGTCGACCGGGCTCACTCCGCGCCGGAGACGCCCCACCACCGAGCTCACAATGTGGATCACGTGGGAGTAGCGCTCGATGAGCATGTGCTGTGGGACACTGACCGAACCCGGGACGCTGACGCGGCCCAGATCGTTGCGGCCGAGATCGACCAGCATGGTATGCTCGGCCAGTTCTTTCGGGTCGGCCAGCAGGTCGGCGATCCGGCGGGCATCCTCGGCCTCGCTGCTCCCCCGCGGCCGGGTGCCGGCGATGGGGCGGGTCTCGATGGTGCCCTGCTCGATCCGCACGAGCATCTCCGGGGAGGCGCCGACCACAGCGGCATCGCCGAATGCCAGGAGGAACATGTAGGGGGAGGGATTGATGCGGCGCAGGCGGCGGTACACGGTCAGCGGATCGACCTCGGTCTCCACCCGCCAGCGCCGGGAGAGGACGACCTGGAAGATGTCCCCTTCCTTTATATAGCGCTTGGCGCGGGCGACCATGCGGCGGTACTCGGCCTCGGTGCACAGCGGCGTCACCCGGGCCCGTCCGGCGGGGCGGCCGGGGCGGCTCCGGGCCGGCGCACTCAGCCGCTGCTCCATCGAGCGGACCGTGGCCGCAGCTTCGTCGTACTTGGCCCTCAGCCCCCTCTTCCCCTGGTCGTGCAGGATGTTGGCGATCAAGAGGATCTCCTGCTTGAGGTGGTCGAAAACCACGAGGTGGCGGTACAGACCGAGGTGCATGACCGGCAGTCCGATCGGGTCAGAGTTGGCGTCAGGGATCTTCTCGATCCAGCGGGCTGTGTCGTAGGCAAAGTACCCCACCGCGCCGCCCGTGAAGCGCGGCAGGCCCGCCACGGGAACCGGACGATAGAACCGGAACAGCTCGCGCACGAATTTCAGCGGCCCGGCCTCCACGGTGTGGCGGCGGCGACCCCGGATCAGCCTCACCCGCCCGTCGTCTCCTTCGATTACGAGAAACGGGTCAAACCCGAGAAACGAGTAGCGCGCGACTTTCTCTCCCCCCTCGACCGATTCCAGCAGAAACGACTCCCGCTTGCCGAGCGCCAGTTTCCGGTAGGCCGCTACCGGTGTCACCAGGTCGGCGGGGATGCGTGCGAACACCGGGATCACGTTCCCGCGGGCATTGAGGCGGCGGACTTCACTGTAGGTGATCATCGCCCTTCGAAAACTCCCCCACCGACATAAGTGACGGGGCCGGTGAGCTCGATTATGTCGGTCTCCTCGTGCCAGTCGACAAAGAGCGAGCCGGAGTCGAAAACCACCTCGCACGCGCGGTCGGCGAACCCGGAAATCACGGCCGCCGCGACGGCGGCCGCCGCGCCGGTGCCGGAAGACCCGGTGGCGCCGGCGCCCCTCTCCCACTCCGCGACCCGGAGCTTCCTGCGGCTGACAATCTTCACGAACTCGACATTGGTGCGGCGCGGAAACGCCCGGTGCCGTTCCACGTCGGCGCCGAGCGTCCGCCAATCGAAATCAAAATCGTCCACGAACAGAACCGTGTGCGGGTTGCCCACCGACAGGCAGGTGACCGGGATGTCGACATCATCGAGCCGGAGCGGAACCTGAATCATGTACGGCAGGTCCGACCGGACCGGGACATGGGCGGCGGCGAAATCGGGCGCCCCCATATCGGCGGCAATCATTCGCGCGCCGCCGGGCGCCGACGGCCGAAGACGCACCTCGCTGACCGCGCCGCCCATCTCGAAAGTCCATCGGCGGCTCCCCTTCTTCCGCCGCAACTCGTGCAGGCCGGCAATCCGCAGACCGTTGCCCGATCGCTCCGCCCAGGATCCGTCGGCGTTGTAGACGTCGATGCGCCTCCCTCCCCGCTTGAGCGGGGTGAGCAGGAGGATGCCGTCCGCCCCGATGCCGCTCCGGCGATCGCAAATGCTTTTCGCCAGGCGGGAGGGATCGGAGGCGAAAGAACCGCGCAGCGGTCCCTCAATCACCAGGAAGTCGTTGCGCAGCGCGTGGTATTTTGCGAACGGTATTTGCATGGGCGGTAATTACGCCAATTGAGACCGACGGGCAAGATTTTACAGCGGGCCGCCCGGTAAAACCGCTCCCCCTCCCGTTCGACTCCGCCCGGGGCGCTGCGGCCTCAATCCGTCGCCGTGACCGCTGGCTCGGGGTCCGGCATTCGCCAAAGGCAAAAGGAGAAACCCGGCGCCCCCGACCGGCCTGTGTCTCACATATTGGCCTTCACCAACCCGGCCAGCCGGCCGATACCCTCGACAATCTCCTCGTGAGTCGCGGTCGCGAAATTGAGACGCAGGGTGTTCTCCCCGCCGCCGTTGGGGAAGAACGGCTCGCCGTAGACATAGGCGACTTTCGCCTCGATCGCTTTGGGGAGCAGATCCTTGGCCGAGATGCGCGGCGGCAGTTCGATCCACAGGAAGAGACCGCCCTCCGGTTCCGTCCACTTCGCTCCCTCAGGGAAGGTCTCCGCCAGCGTACGGATCATGAGATTGCGCTTCTCCGCGTAGTTGGCCTTGATCTTCTCGATGTGCGGTTCCAGCTTGCCGGCCTTGACATACTCGTAGATCATCGCCTGGCAGAGTGTGTTGGTGTGGAGGTCGGTGCACTGCTTGACCTTCTCGAAATGGACCATGATATCGGCCGGGCCGTTTATCCAGCCCACCCGCAGGCCGGGGGCGAGCACTTTGGAGAAGGTGCGCAGCGCCACCACCTCGTCGCCGCCGAGACTCTTGAGCGTGGGCACCGGGGCGCCGGTGAAGCGGATATCGCTGTACGGGTTGTCGTCGATGATCGGGATGTTGCGGCTCATGGCCAGGTCGAGCAGTTCCCGCCGGCGCTGCTCGGACATGGTGATGCCGGTCGGGTTCTGAAAATTGCTCACCGTGTAGATTAGTTTCGGGCGGTAGCGGTCGAGGCATTTCCGCACGCGGTCGATGATCATCCCCTCGCCGTCCATCTCCGCCGCACAGTAGCGGGCGCGGTAGTAGTTGAAGGCCTGCAGGGCGCCGACATAGGTGGGGTTCTCGGTGAGAATGTAGTCTCCCGGTTCGATAAACGCCCGCGCCACCAGCTCGATCCCCTGCTGGCCGCCCGCCGTGATCTGGATATTCTCCGCCGAGGTTTTGGTGCCGCGCGCGGTGGCCCGCTCGGCAATGAGTTTGCGCAGGGGCGTAATGCCGGCGGACAGGGAGTACTGCACGGCCTCCGGGCCGAACTCCTCGATCGCCTGCGCCATCGCCCACTTCATGTCCTCCAGCGGAAACAGCGCCGGGTCGGGCAGCCCGCCGGCGAAATTGATGACCCCCGGCCGGGAGGAAATCTTGAGGATTTCCCGGATAATCGAGGACTCGAGGGTCGTGACGTGGCGGGCAATCTGCCACGCGTCAGTATGGACCTTCTTCTGGTGATCGGCGCACATGCGGTTCTCCCTTTCTTCTTCGCCGCCCCCCCGCCGAGGCGGCGGCCGGACTCCTTGCGCCAAGATAGGATCGAGGGAACTCAAATCCAAGGAGGAATCATCGCCCACGGGGACGATTCACTCAGCGGGCCAACCGCGCGCCGGCCGCACCGCAGGGGAAGTCAACGCTCGCCGGCCCGCAAGCCCGGTTCGGCGGCCGATGACCTCGCGCGGGCCGCCCCCGGCACCGGACCGCTCGGCTCCGCAGGGGTGGCGGTGCCGAAGATGCGATCCCACCACGGCACCGTGATGGCGAAATTGCGCTCTTCATAGCGGGGATGGAAATGGTGCCGCAAGTGATGCCGCTGCAGGCGCACCAGCCATTCGCGCTCCGGTTTCCGATGATGATAGAAGTAGTGCGACAGATCGTACGCAAGGTAGCCGAGCGTGAAGCCGCCGTGGAACGCCCAGCCGGAACGGCCGAACACCGCCGTCCAGAGCGCGAGAAAGAGGAAAAACAGGACGAGGCTGACAGACGGGGGCATGACGAGGCGGTACGGATCTTTGGGCCACTCGTGGTGAATGCCGTGAATCCAGAAATGCATCCGGGCGCCCCACCCGTTGTTGGGCACCCAGTGCATGATCGCACGATGGAGCCAATACTCGGTGAGCGTCCAGGCCGCCGCACCGACCGCCGCCACGAGGACCGTCGTCGGGACCGGGACGCCGCCCCGTGCGACGCTGTACCACAGCAGCCCCAGCGCCGTCGGCAGGTAGATCGCCACGACGACGCCGGGACTGGTCCGCGAGAGCATCTCGACCAGATCGTTCTGAAACAGCCGGGGGGACTGCTCCGTGACTTTCGGTTTGGGCAAGGGCCATTTCACGATACCGACTCCGAAAACTCCGAGAAGTTGTCGCTGGCGCGATCGGCACCGAGAGCCGCGCGGCAAAATGTCGTGAAGTAAACCGGCGGACTTTCCGCCGGGTTCCCGTTCAGGAGACCCCGCCCGACAAGAGAAAAGCCACCGACCCGAATCGAACGGGTGACCTACTGATTACGAATCAGTTGCTCTACCAGCTGAGCTACGGTGGCTTGGCAATCTGGTGCAACGGAGGCGCACCGGCGCCCCTCCGTTCTGATCGGCAAATATAGGGGCGGGCCGGAGTTTATCAAGAGATTTTCTTGAGAATTTGGCGCACCCGAGGACCGCGCCGACTCCGGCCGGAAGCCGCCCGGGCGCGCGCAACCCGACCCCGCTTCGGCGCGTCACTCGGGAAAGCCGACGGGCATCATCAGGAGCGCGGCCTCCGCGCGGCCGTCGACCCCGAGGAACCGGTTGAGCGCATCGTCGTTGAACGAACCCACGGCGACCGTCCCCAGCCCGAGCGCCGCCGCCTGGAGATAGAGGTTCTCGCAAATGGCTCCGCACTCCATGTAGACATAGCGGTAGCCCCGGTCGGCGTACTTCTGGGTCGAGCGCTCAAAGCGGGCGGTGAACAGAAAGGTCACCGGCGACGAGCCGACCGCTTCTTGCTCATGGGCCGCCCCGTGCAGCGCCGCGCGGAAATCCCCCTCTTGGAGAAGGGCGAGCGAACTGTCCGCCGCCTGGAAGTGGTACAAACCGTCGGGCAGCGAATCCCCGCCGGTCACCACGACGTACGTCTCGATCGGATAGAGCGCGCCCCCGGAGGGCGCGGCCCTCCGCTCGGTGCGCCCGCCCGCCGTGAGACCGTCGGCCGACACCAGCAGCCCCGCGAGCGCGGGAAGCGGGATCGGGTCCGGGCGGAAACGACGCTCGGACCGACGGGTGCGGATCGCCTCATCCACGGTTAGCGCGCCTTGACGCGGTGCGGGAAGCCGGTAGCGGGGCGCCCCTTCATAGGACTTGTACAGAGGAATCAGCTTCCCCCACGCCGGCTCTTTCTGTCGGTAACCCTCATCGCCGAACCCGGTGAGGAAATGGAACCGCTCGCCGATCGACATGGAGTCGACGGGCGGCTCGGCCGGGCGGACCGCGGCCGCCGGCAAGAACGCCGCCAAAAACAACAACAGACAACTTCGCATGGGCACAAACCTCCCTGGCGGTTTTCGCCGAAACGCGAACTCTCCCGGAATCTACCTCCCCCCGCCCCGATTGACAAGCAGCCGCCCGGTCACCGGCAGGGAGGGGGTGGGGGTCCGCTCTTGAAAAGGTAGGCGACCAGATAAGCCAAATCGGAGATCGTCGTCAACGCGCCGTTCCCGGATTGACCGTCGACATCCCCTTCCTCCGGGCAGGGCGGCGGCGCCCCGTTCCGAAACAGGAGGGCGATCAGATATGTGAGATCCGCAATGGCGACACCGCCGCCGCCGTCCACGTCCCCCCGCACCAGGCAGCATCCCGCGCCGACCGCAGTCACCACCACCGGCCACTGGTCGTTGAGCGCAAAACAGGGCTGCGCCCCGGCCATGAAACCGGCGGCAATGACGGGGATCGCATAGGCGCCCGCCTGGGCCGCCCGGAGATACATCCGGACATGGAGGCTGTCCCCCGGCGCCAACGCCAGGTCGGGCGAACCGGCCGGATCATCGAAAACCACGTGCGCCGGCCGACAGCTGTCGACCAATCCGGCGGTGAGGCGCTCCCCAAAAACCGGGTTCTTCCCCAACTCGGCGGGCGCGCCGATCATGGACAGCCCGGCGGGAAGATGCACGGTGAAATAGAGACCGGTGGCCGGAACGGTTCCCCGATTGACGACCCACGCCTCGAGCACGAGCGTGTCCGTGACCTCAAACGGTAGCGGCGGCAGGCGGAAACCGGAGGAAAACGGGACCGCCGCCGGGTGCATCGTCAGCGGGGCGATGGCGGCCTGGGCGGAAGAAGCGAGGGCGATCGGCGTCCCCAGACCGAACAGAAGTGCGGTTATGGTGAGAACTGCGTGTTTTTTCATCGGTCGGACCTAAAGCGCGGGACCGGGTTGCAGGTTATCGTGTTAGTGCCGGAGGCCGGACTCGAACCGGCACGGTCCTTACGGGCCAAGGGATTTTAAGTCCCTGGTGTCTACCACTTCCACCACTCCGGCAATCAATGACACGGCATGAAGTTAGGTGATGTTTTCGATGGGCACAAGGGACTTTTTATCCCGTGTGAGCGGCGGCCGATGTCTGTAAGCCACTGGCGTCGCACCGACTAGCAGAGGAATGTCTGCCACTAGCTTGCGGAAGGAAACAGTCGCAAATCGGTCACTTCGATACAAGAAGAAACCCACCCAGAGGGTGGGCATCCTGCTGCGCATGGGGACTTCTGCTGTCATCCGCTGCAGCTCTGGTTCTGTCGTGAGTGAGACCGGGCGCTTCGAAGATACGTGGCGCTATTTCCAGATCGCCATTGGAGAAAGCACTTGATTCTCTATCACTTGCCGCAACATAATCAGCATACCTGAGTCGCACAGAGTAGATAGACAGAGGAGTCACTAAAATGGACGGATTCACATCTGCCGCGAAGAAGAAACCAAATAAGAAAACTCAATTGAAGGAGATTGAACTTGCTGTCGGATGGCAGGTCTCGCACGCTTTTGTTCCAACTGTGGCACTCAAGCACAAGACCTTCCCGCTGGAGAGAGACACGGCTGACCTTCAGATCAATGTGAAGGCAATCGACATGCAGAGACACACGATCATCTTGGGGGGGTCAGGTTCTGGAAAATCTACATTTCTTGCTCGAATCATCGAAGAACTCATAAACAAGACAAAGTGTCGAGCTCTCATACTCGATCCAAACGCGGATTTTCGCCAGTGCAATCAAGTGGATGTTGGTCTTTGGACAAAGGGTGGAATGAAGTACGATCACACCTCAAAAGAAGGCAAGTTAACTTATGAGCGCGGACCGGAAATCTTCAGCGATTCATGGTCAAAGCAGAAGATCAGAGTGATTCTTCACGCTGGAGCAATCGACCGACGTGACGCGACGAATACATATCAACTCTACTGGCCAGACATTACGATTGAGGCTCTTTGCGAAGACGTTCCCACGACGCAGCAAGGTGATTTGGCATTGATTCATGAGTTCGTCCGGTCTCTTGCGTCGTTGGAACGGCTCAGCTCTCTGGTGAAGACAAAGACGACCGATCTTTGCTTCGAGGCACAGACTACTTACTCCCAAGTCGTCAGCGATCCTCAGGGCACTCGAGATCTGTTATACAGATCATACCCAAGAGATAGGATGGTGGAGCAGATTGCCGCAAGCAACGACACGCTCGCCAAAGGCATGGAGATAGTCTACGGGAGAACACTGTCTCCTGACGAAATCGATACGGAACATGCCAAGGCCGACCTGAAGCTCAGAATCGCCGGTGCCGTGGAGTCCTTGCTCAAGACACCCTCGCAGGTCAGTGATGATGTAGTTCACTACTACTTCTCCCGATGGCAGGCTCTCCTTAAGTTGGGATTTGTTCGGGAGTCTGGATATGTGGACAAGACGGTGATATCTGAACAGAAGCTCGTTGTATTGGATATGCCATCCTTTGCTGGCAAATCGGTTGCGGGAGTCTTTGCCTTTGACCTTCTGAATTGGGTCTGGGACCGCGCTTACCATGAGTGGGAACAGGCGATTATCGACAAGAGAGATGGCAGGAAGGATCTGCGAGTACCAACATTCGTCGTCGTCGACGAAGCACACAATCTCGCTCCAAGGCAACCGAGATCGGGTAGCGAGAAACTGGTGGCAGATTCACTCAGGAGAGTTGCTGCTGAAGGTCGCAAGTACGGCTTGTTTCTTCTGTGTGCTACACAGAGACCGGACAAGATAGATCCTGCCATATTGTCTGAATGCGAAAACGTGGCTCTCATGAGATTGGGAGGGGGGACTGAATTGAAGCGCCTGTCAGACGAATTCGGCTGGGAATTAACTCCATCGCATGTTGCCAAGCTAAGTGAGCTGTCGCTTGGTACAGGTTACATGATTGGTCCATGGGCGAGCCATGCAACTGGACGTTTCTATCTGCAGATTCGTCGAACAATCGAGGGCGGGGCAAGTCTTCCGAAGGAATGGGGAAGACACGAAATAGCAGTGGAAGATCAGAAGACCGCATAGCTTCTATCCTAGGCCGCAAGCTGCAGAAGTCATATGGAGTTGCGACGAAGTGCAAGTCTGACTGCGCGAAGAGCAACTGAAGGCTCATTGTGGACAGTCGTTCTCCCCAGTAAGAGTTTGTTGATGAAGAGTGCTGAGGTCGCCGCCGTCCGGACCGCTATCACATTCTATGCGTGCCTTGCTGACAGATGGGCGGCAAGCAGTGTTTCCCAACGTGGATCCGTATGCAAGGACTCAAGGTCAGCAATTTCTTGCGCTTTGTCCTGCGTTACGATTCCCTTTGCGATAGAGACCTTCAGGTATTCAAAGGCCTCATCTTTCTCACCCTGAAGTGAGGCTACACGTGCTAGCTCTAGTGCGAAGACACCGTTTGTCTCGCGGTTCCATTGTTTGAGTTGCGAGCTGAAACCCGAGAGGAGGGTCGAGGTGTCAAGACGCAATCGCTTGTTCACCCAAAGCAGATCAAAGTGAGCATCAATCCACTTGGCGCACAGATCTGGGTCTTGTGATGAAATCCTCCCTTGCAGCTGCTTTAGAGTACTCTCTATGGTCTCTCGACTCTCTTTCGGAGCCTTCTCAAGGTCGTTCACAGCTTGAACATACTTGTGATCTTCAGTCGGGTCCGCACCGATGTGCAATTCCGATTTCATGGCATTGGTCACCATATTGAAGTCACTCATGTAATCATATGCTCCATCAATAACATCCTTATAGGTGGAATACCCCTTTCTTTGCTCGAACAACCCGATTTCTACGATAACAGGAATGACACTAATATATAGCTCATAGGATATCGTAGTTTCATCGTATATTTCAAGATATTGGAGCCTCTTGGTTGGATCTGTGAGTACCGACTCAAGCTCGACACGCTCAATCTGCCAAGTCTCTCTGAGAAACTCTCTAAGAATAGCCAGCGTCTCAACAAATCTTGGGTCGCCCACATTTCTTACCCGCAAATGCGGATAATTTGTATCTCGACACAGAGTAGAGTACATCACAGTACTTATGTAGCTGAGCGAAAAGGCATTCTTTCGAAATCCGTCTCCAGTCGCAGTCCTCTCGATCAATTCACCTTGACACTCCTCAAACGGTCCCAATTCGTAATTCTCTCTGGATACGGTCAACAGTAGCCCTCGCTGAAGCATCTTTCCCAGAGCACGTAGAGTGTCTTCATTCCCATGCCCGAAAAGGCTGAGGTGATTGCAGACATCCTTCACTCTTACGGTGTATTGCTCCTGTTGATATACATATTGCAGAACCCTAATTCCAACTAAGCGATCTTTGTATTTAGGACCGAATCCGAAGACGTTTGCAATGTGCGGTTTGTTTGACCTAAGACCCCATGGATTCAGCATGTACCGTTCCAGAGAATGATCCGAGCGCAACACTTGGTCGGTCAGGTAACGTTCGTCCCATTGAGCCGCTATGTCTACGATACTCTGAGCAAATACAACTGCATCCCTGATTTGTATGCCAAAGTAGGAATCAAAGAAAGTCCTGAAATGTGGTCGTTTCAGCCTACTGTAAATGGCATTAAGGTTACTGATAAACACATCCGGTCTCTGAATGTTCTTGAGACGGTCTGCCAAGAGCGTCATGTCCTTGTCTTTCTCCTCAAGGTACACCCGTAGCCGCTCAAGAACGACCTCATAAGCTGTAGGACCAATATGCTCAACAACATCACCAGTGCTCCTGCGAGATCTCCAGTTGATTAACGTCTCTGGACGGCAGGCAGCAATCATGAGTGGGTATTGCTTCTGATTTACGTCCAGCAGGAGCGTAACAATTGCCTCCTGTACTTCCTGCGGTGACGCATCCAGGTTGTCAAACACAATAAACATACATAGATGCTCGTTCTTACAACGATGCTCTCTCAGCCATCCACAGAAATGCAAGACGAACTTCACAAGGTCGATTAGTGAATCGTCGGGAACTGCATCCGCAATCTGATGGAAGGATTTCGGGTGCTCTCTCTCTAGTCCATAGCGCAACATCGTAGTGAAGTAATCCTGCCGGGAGGGCCTTTCCAGCTGAAACAAGTGTTCTATGAAGGCTCTGTAGCGTTCTTCGAAAGAACCATTAAGTGACTGTTGCAACTCGCCAACAACCTCATTGAACACATGTTTGAACAATCCTGCGCGGCTCTTCAGCTGCTTTGGATCAATACTTAAGTAAAATTTCGGGCGATTAGGGTAGGAAGGGCATTCTTTGTCCAAGCTGCAATCCTTGCAACGTTCGAGGTAATTACTCCAAATGTAGCGCAGCTTATGAGTCTTCCCGCAACCTGTATCACCAACCAATATGACATTTGAGTCTGAAGGTGCATGAATGCGTTCCGTAAACACATGCTCGTATGTTAAACGATCTTCAGACTCCTTGTTCTTGGCCAAGAGAGTTCTCAACTTGTTGATGAATTCACCCCCAAGATTCTTGGCCTTGCCAAATGTTCCGCCCGAACCCTCCTCCCTGAATTCCTTCGCGATGTAAGTGTCAATCAGTCTATCAGGTATGTTGGGAGTCGAATCCAACCTTCCCTCATTGTCAAACGTCACTTGGAAGACTTGGTTTTTCAACTGGACATAGAGTTCTGCAAAAGCCTGCTCCGGCCTATCTTTGCCGGTGACCAGCCGCCATAGTGGAATTGGCTTGTTCTTACCGAGTGCTGCTGCCATAGGATTAACCTTCCATATGCCACGTTGCGCTGCAAATCGTTCTCTCGATATTGCGCATCACTTGTAGCGTTGCTTGATCCACCTTCTGTCGCCACAAAAGAACGCTACTCCTCTGCAAATCCGTTCCAACCTTAACAACCCGCATGCCTTCACCTCTACCAAGTCGAGATGATGTGCGAAGCACCAAGCGTACGACTGCTGCTGTTCACATCAAGACTTCTGGCACAGCCGTTTAGCGGTTCTCCTCAGTAGGCGACATATGGCTCGGCTGAAGAATGGGCTGAACCAAGTCTTGATACAGCAAACACACCATAGACACGCTGCTCAAGACGACAGGAGGTAAGATAGTCCCGTTCTGTGCACGAACCAAGCTGAAAGGAGGTGAACTTGGACATTTCCACACTCAAAGTCGTCGATGTGAGCAGACAAAGACATATGCCTAGAGTTTGACGCCTGTGACTGATTTGTGGCTGCTTTCTGTCCAAATCAATACAGGGCCATCCAAAGTGGCACTTGAGCTCACCGAAGCTACTTTGTTGCCGCATTGGCCATTGTGTTGTTGATCAATCAGATGTGAAGTCTTCTGGATTGCTTTTTAAGTCCCTGGTGTCTGCCATTCCACCACTCCGGCAGATATGTTTCGCAGCAACAAGTTACGCCGATCTGTATCGGAGCGCAAGAGAGTAAAAGTCCCTGGTGTCTGTATGGCATACCGATCTAATTCTCTGGGATCCAACCTCTTCTTGGCTGACCTACGGAGTAAAAGCGCGACCACAATTTGGCCTCATTAGCCATCTTCTTCGTGACTCTATGGTACGCTGCCTAGCTCAGCGGACAAGCCGTCTTTGTGGTCGGTATCAGCATCTTGGCGAGGGGCAAGTGCGCGTGGGGTGGGTTCAATGCTGCGACATAGCCTTTACGTGGATTTTGGACCAACGCTCGGTATTCGGAAGTATCCTTCGTCGTCAATCTCCGCGACTTTGTCGCGCGTGGATGGATAGCCGAGTGGCCAGCGCTCGAGTTCCACCGACGTGGTGTGCAGAAGGTGCAAAAAGGATCGTAAGCAAACGTACGCGGAAAGTTCCAGGTTGGCCATGTCGATGGGCTCTGGCCGTCTGAGTACCAAGCTGAACGACGTCGCGGTCTCGTTGAGATTGAATATCGTCTTCCCGTGACCCTCGTGTTTCTCGGCATCACGGATCCACTTCAGCAACGCGTACTCCGATGAATTGCGTAGCGCGTTACACTCGTCGGCCAATCGTTGCGAGTGCAGCCTAAGCGGTTTCACCAGCTCTCCGTAATTGAACCCCATGGTCTCCTTGCCTTTGAAGTCGAAAAACCAGCCGATGAATTTTGAGTAGATATCCAGTGACGACCTAAAAGAGTCCGCCAACGTGAAGCAGAAGAACGTGTCTACGTACGCCTTTGGCAATTCCGCACCGGTCGTGCGGCGCAGTTGAACCTTGCCAGTGAAATGCTCGACCGCGATGAAGAACGGATCCAGTCGCTCGATACAAGCCTCGTACTTATCCAACGCGGCGACATTCCGGAAGTACCGCGTCATGTGGAATACGGGTGGGCTCTGGCTGGAGTCGATGTAGCGGCGCACGCTCGTCGGCAGGCCATGCTTGGGTGAACCCAAAAGTGCGTCGACCTGGCGGAACTCAGCGCACATGTCGTCGACGATAGCTTGCGCGTCGATGTCGGTGAAATCTACCGCCATAATTCCATCGTGAGGGACTCTTAGGCCTGTGACCAATTTGTGACTGTAGCCGGTCACAATCGATACAAGTCAATACAAACCAATACGCGAGATTCCGCATGCTAATTCGTTCGCCAACAATGCATTGCCTTGTGAGTCAATCGCCTGCCGAATCGTCCTGATCGCTTTTTAAGTCCCTGGTGTCTGCCATTCCACCACTCCGGCAATTAATAGCCAAACAATAAGTTATACGGTCTGCGGTGCATACGCAAGAGCCAAAACGTCGCTGGTTGCCGTGGTATCCGCATGCGACAACCGCCTGAGCTGGTCGCCCACAGCTCTGCTGTGGGCCCTTGCCCCGGCGACCGCAAATGATCGAGCTGTAGTCCCTACTTGGGACGGCAGGGCGTGCCCTCACCGATGGACATCGTGGACATGACCGTGAGTGAATAACGTTAGGTTCGCACAGCAGAGCTATGGACTACCCGTTCAGGCAAGCGGCAAATCCGATCAGACGTGGGAATACGAACGCTTGACACGGCCCCGTCGAAAGCGTCACCTTTCCCCCTACCAGGAGGCCAAAGCAATGGCGGATTCATTTCACGAACGGGTGATCGCGGCCCTCAAGCGCATTCCCAAGGGGCGGGTGGCGACCTATGGTCAGATCGCCGCGCTGGCGGGCAACCCGCGAGCGGCGCGACAGGTCGTGCGGGCGCTGAATACGTCCAGCCGGACCGAGCGTCTCCCCTGGCACCGGGTGATCAACGCGCAGGGGCGGATCGCACTCCCGCGGGGCGGAGGATTCGAGATGCAGCAGGCGATGCTGCGCGACGAAGGAGTGGTCACCGATGAATTCGGCTGTCTCGATTTGGCGAAGTACCAGTGGCGGCCGCGCTCCTAGCGGCGGCTGAGACGTTAGCTAATGCTCCTCTTCGGACTCTTCGGGCTCCTCGGGCTCTTCAGGCTCGCCCGCCTCGTCGGCGCTTTCGGCCCCCTCGACATCGACCAGCCGGGCTTTCTTCCACGTCTCGCCGAGAACCGCGGTGGCCTCGACATCGGCGGCAACCACGAACTCCTCGGGGACAAACACCGAGTATCCGCCGCCGGCCGCGGAATACGACGACACCCCCATTTGGCCGGTCACACCAAAAAAGCCGACGCCCGAGCGGATGACATTCGGGATGCCGCGCGACTGCAGGACGCCGGCCAGCATCTGCGCATACTCGCGCGAGGTCAGGCGGCCCAGATGCACCCAGTCCATGGTTTCGTCCGACAGGTCCTCCCCCTCGTCGAGCGGCGGCAGGGCGGCCACCAGCTTCTCCTCGCAGTCGGGGCAAACCGAGACGTTGGGTTCATACTCGAAACGGCACTTGGGACAGAACGGCATACGCGACCATCCTTGCATGAGTGTCGGGCGATCCACAGGCCCTCGCGACCGGGCGCCCGCACACCCATGATACTCCCCCGCCCGCATGGTATTCAATCGAAAACTGCGGCCCGGCGGACCTAGCCGAACAGCCCGCGCACGGCCGCGAGAAGGTCCAGGAGCACGACGGCGGAGACGACGATGACGGCGATGAGGATCCATCGCACGAAGGTTGCGCCGCGCCGGACCGCCAGGCGGGCGGCCACCCAGGCGCCGAGCATGTTGCCGACCGCCAGCACCAGTCCCGGCAGCCAGGCCACCTGGCCGTTGATGATGAACACGACAAGGGCGAACGCGGTGAACGCGAGCACGATCAGGTTCTTGACGGCGTTCGCCCCGACCAACTCGTACCCCGAGACCAGCACCAGCCCGGCCAGCAGGAATATTCCCACCCCCGCCTGGATGAAGCCGCCGTAGATCCCGATGAGGAAAAGGACCGCCACCTGCAGCCATCCGGGCCGCCGCCCCAGCATCTCCGGCCTTCCCGTAAGCCAGCGGCGGGGGCGGACAATCACCACCCCGAGCATGACGACCATGAGGACGCCGATCACCGTCTCCATCGCGTCCTCGTTGAGATTGACGGCGATCTGCGCGCCGAGGACCGCGCCGGCGATCGCCGGCAGCGCCAGCAGCAACCCCCGCCGCAGATCGACCGCCTTGTCGCGGCGGAACCTGTCGACGGCCACGACCGTCTGCAGGAGGATCGCGACCCGGTTGGTGCCGTTGGCGACGTTGGCCGGCAGGCCGAGGAAAATCAGCAGCGGGAGACTGATGAGCGAGCCGCTGCCGGCGAGCGTGTTGATGAACCCGCAGCCGAATCCGGCGGCGATCACCAGCGGATAGAGATACCATTCCATCGCGTCTTTTTCCCCGGGGACAGCGGCTAGATCTGCACCGTCAGCCACTTCCCCTTGCGGTAATACCAGTACATGGCCCCGGCCGACAGCACTCCCGAGCCGGCCAGGGTCCACCAGATCGCCTCCTGCGGAAGGGCCAATACCTTGACCAGCAGGAGGATCGGCAGCACCTGCAGAAACCATCCGTGGACCATGCTCACCACCATCGCCGGCGTGTTGAGGCCGACGCCCGAATGAATCTGCACCAGCATCTCGTAGGCCCCGAAGACCGGGAACGAGAGCGCGAATATCCGCAGCAGTGTTATCCCGTGGCCGACGGTCTCGGGAGCATCAAAGAAGAGCCGCATGATCGGCCCGGCGAAGACAAAGACGATCGCGCCGTACAGCGTCAGCACAGCCATGCCGAGCAGCACCGACCGATCGCCGGTGATGCGCGCCCGCTGCGTTTTGCCGGAGCCGACCGTGTGGCCGATGAGCGACGACAACCCGAGCCCGATCCCGACAAGCATCGAAATGCCGAATCCGAACACCTGCAGTCCGACGCCGTAGGCGGCCACCACTGCCGTGCCGAAAATCGCCACCAGCGGCGTGATGACCAGGCGCGAACCGGAGAACGACAATTCGCCGAACAGCGAGGGGATCCCGATTCGCACGATTCTCCACATTGTGGTCAGGCCGACCCGCGTCTGCCCCCGCAGCGTGAGCCGGACATTCGCCGCCCCCCCGTAGAACAGCCCGAGACCGACCAGGAGCGTGAGCGCGAAACTCCCGACCGAGGCAACCGCCGCCCCCCGGATTCCCATCGCCGGCAGGCCGAACCAGCCGAACATGAGCACCGGGTCGAGCCCGATATTGAGCAGGTTGGAGCCGAGCATGAGGATCATCGCCATGTTCGGATTGGCCACCCCGCGCATGGCCGTGAAGATCGTGTAGGTCGCGTACATGACGGGCACACCGAGGAACATGATCCGGCCGTATGCCACGCCCATGGCGAGCGCCTCCCCCTCCGCGCCGACCAGGCGGAGCATCGGCTCAGCGAACCGCCATCCGGCCAGGCCGAAAACCGCCCCGAAAACGAGCTTCAGCAGCAGCGATTCCTTGATCGCCCCCGCCGCCGCGTCGAAATCTTTCTCGCCGTAGCGCCGCGAGATCACGGCCACCGATCCCGGCCCGACCAGGTTGTTGAACGAGAAGACGACCCAGAGGATGTTGCCGAAAAACGTGACCGCCGCCACCCCCGCCTCGTTCTGCGGAAGACGGGCGACCCAGAAAGTGTCGGCGAACGTGTAAATGCTCTGGCTGAGAAACCCGAACATCGACGGCAGCCCCATTTTGAGGATGGCGCCGAGGATCGAGCCTTCGGTGTAATCGGTGCGCTTCTGCTCAGGGGCCGGCTTCATGGTGTCATTCGCCGAGGCAAATGGCCCAAGATACGCTCCCCGGGCGGCCTTGGCAACGAGGCGACCGGCCCCGCCGCGAAAAAGCCCGCGGGCGCGGGCTTCAATATGGTGGTGGGGGGAGGATTCGAACCTCCGAAGGCTTCGCCGACAGATTTACAGTCTGTTCCCTTTGGCCGCTCGGGAACCCCACCGCAACTCGGACTGACTTGTCAATGCCCCGCTTGCCCGGCGCCGGCCCCAGGGGAACCGACCGCCGGCCGAGGCAGACCCGATAATACCTATTCCCCTCCCCCCCGTCAACACCAAAAGCGCTCAAAATGCACGCGCCGGTCTAACCGGCAACCGGAGTCTTCTCCCCCGCCTCGCGACGGGCCCAACGTCCCGCAACTGCGTGCGACACCCGGCCAACGAACCGGTTGGCCCGGGGAAACTCGCGGGTGAGGTCGGTCCGCAACGTTTGCAGAGCGGCGCGGTGCCCGCCCCGCGTCCGCCGGAGTCCCTCGATCCCCACCACGGTTCCGGCCGCGCCCAAAAACGCCAGCAGCCCCGAGACGATTACGATCAGCGCCCGTGGCGGCGACGATTCCCGGGTCGGCCGGGAGGGCTGGTCGAGAATGCGCACCACCGGCACGTCCTTGCGGGCGTCAAGCTTGGCAATCTCATACTCCTGCAGCAAATAGAGACAGGCCTGGGTGCGCGTTTCCACCTCCCGCTGCAGGCGGCCGAGGATCAGGGCCACCTCCGGATCCCCGGCGGTCATCCAGTCCCGGTTGGCCGACTGGAACGCCGCCAGCGAATCCTCCGCCGCCGCCAGCCCGCCCTGCCGCTCGGCCAGCTCGCGGGCCAGGTACTCCGCCCGCTCACCCGCCTGGGTGCGGCGCTTGTGAAGGTTGAACGACTCGAGCTCGGCGAGGTACCGCCGGAGGACCGCCTGCGACAGCGCGGGCGACCGGGTCTCGACGCCGAGATCGATTACGCCGGTCTTCTTGTCCAGACGCACCGTCGTAATGTCCCCCAGCGCCGCGCGGAGTCTGTCCGGATCCGTCTCATCCAGATATGCCGCCAGCGTCGTCTGCCGCACCTCGCCGTCGTCCTCATACTCATATTCCGGCGCGAGGACCGCATCCCGAATCGTGTGCGATGCCAGGATCACCGGGTACAGCTCCGAGCCGTCGTCGGCCGGAGTGATCATCCCCGACAGCCCGGCGAGGCTTTTCAGGTCGGCCATCTTGTCGATCCCGCCGGAGGGCAGGATGGACGCGGTCGAGACGTACTTGTTCGGGATCAGCAGGCTGGTCGCCCCGGCCAGGAGCATCGCCCCGCACGTGATCAAACCGATCAGCCGTTTCTTCCGCACGAGCAAGGCGGCCATTTCAAACGGGCTGATCGCCTCCCCCGCCTGGCTCGTCGTGCTTTCGCAGTCTCTGGTTACGGTCAATCGCCTGGTCATTTCGGACTCCTTCATATTCATCGCCGCCGGCCGCCGGTCCTGAGGCGGACATTTGCCATCATTTGTTATCCGTTGTTCCGGAGCATCTTGCGCCATCAATCTAAACCGTCACTTCGCCTTGTCGGGCAACGGCCGGAACTCCCTCAGGACGCCGCGCAGGGTTCTCTTCCGACGGGGCGGTCGGGCGGTAGGCCGCCGGCCGTCCCTCGGCCAGGTTCATATAGGCGGTCGCCACCGCCTCCCAGTCATAGCGCTCGGCGACCCGCCGGCGCATGCGCGCGCTCTCATCGGGCATCGCCAGCGCCTCAAGGAGAGTCGGCGCAATATTATCCGGGTCGAACAACCGCCCGCAGTCACCGAGTACCTCGCGGCTGAACACGCAGTCGATCGCCACCACCCGCGGGCAGGCGGCCATCGCCTCCAGCAACGCCGGGTTGGTGCCCCCCACCGAATTGCCGTGGACATAGCACCAGCACCGGCTCCGGAGGGCCTGCAGCACCTCCGGGTCGTACTGCGCCGCGTGCACGCGCACCCCAAACCGGCCGTCGAACACCGCCAGTTTCCGCGCGTAGGGCGTATCCTCGCGGTAGCCGATAAACACCATCCTGAAGCCCTGCCGGACCAGCTCGGCCCGCACGAATGCCTCCGCCACCCGCACCGGCAGGTTGTCCGGCTCGATCCGCGTGATCTGGAGGAAATACTTCCCCGCCGCAAGGTCGTATCGGGCGAGGATCTCCTCCGCCCGCTCGTTGTCGATGGCCACCGGTTCCGGGGCGCCGTAGGGGATGAACTCGGTCGAGCGGAAAAGCGTGCGGCGGTAGTAGTCCTGGATGCCGCGCGAGTCGGAAATGAGGCGGCGGCAGATCAGGGCGACCGCGCCCGAGGCCAGCCGGTAGTAGAGCTTGAACGGCCACGACCACTTCGAGCGCCGCCACTCCAACCCGTCGGTATTGACCGACATCGGGATCCGCGCCAGCGCGCTCAGGAGGATGCCGGGGAGGTTGGCGTTGTTGAACCAGAACACGTGGCGGTAGGCGCGCCGGCGGCGCCAGAGGTGGCGCCCGGTCTGGAGGGCGGCCGCGAACGTATCGAGCGTGCGCGACCGGTGGCCGTCGACATATACCAGGCGTCGCCCCTCGTGCTCGTCCGGCAGAGGGCGGCTCCCCACGCCGGCCGGCGGCCCGGCCGCGGAGCGCCGGCAGATGATCTCGCAGTCGTAGCCTCGGGCGGCGAAGCGGCGGGAGATCTGGTCGACGGCGGTTTCGAAGCCGCCGTAGCGGGCGGGCACCCCGCGCGTCCCGCAAAAAGCGACGATGGGACGATGAGTGCGGCGGGTTCGGGGCCGCCGCGGCCGCACCAGGAGATCCATCATCTCTTCTGCCTTTGTGCTCCACAGATACTCTGCAGGGATCTCGACGCGCTGGTCGCCTGCACTCAAGGCCTTGCGGATTGCCGCCCCAAACTCCTCAGGCGACCGCGCCGGAAAAATGCGGCCGGGGCACTTAAGGAGTCCGTCTATTGGTGTTGATACGACCGGCTTTCCGGCGGCGAGGTACTCGTATGTTTTGATGGAATCGCCGCCGTGTTCACGCGCCCCCACCACATACGGGACGATCGCTGCATCGAACCCGCCGACGTAGGCCGGATAGACGTCATAGTGCTTGTCCCCCAGGTAGTGAAAATTCGGAAGCGGCTTGATGCGGCCCATCACCGCCTTATCGAGAACCTGCCCGATGACGACGAACGACAGGTCTGGGTTGGCCGCCATGACGGCGTTGAGCAAGTCGTAATCCACGAGGTGAGTGATCTTGGCTCCCAGGCCGATGATTGGCCGGGGGAGGGCGGCGAGATCGGCCGGGATCGCGCGGGCGGTTCGGAAATGATCCGGGTCCACGCCGTTGCGGATGACTTCGCATGCTCCCGGCTCAAATAGGCGGCAAAAGACTTCTCGGTTCGTGGCCGAGTTGGTTGACCAGACATCGGTGCATTCTGCATACATGCGGTAGCTTTGCTCAAGCCGTTTGCGGAATTGGGCATTTGCGGGAAACTTGAGGAAGTTGTCCCACGCGTCGAAGAGCGACCGAACGGGCGATAGGCGCGCGGCCAGGTTCCCGGCGTAGGCGTTGAAGCTGACGAGGTGAAAGGCGCCGATACCCAGTCTCGACGCCGCCCATTGTACCGACTGCGCCACAGTCGCGCCCGCGAAGGCATCGAGGAACCACCCACGCCGCTGCCGCACCGGCGCAAAGAGATCGGGCAACAGAGTGTCGAGGACGAACACGCTGTTCGCCACTCTGGTCAGACGCTGCCCCAATCCGCCGCCGATCCGCTCTCCCGCCGTACGGAAGCGACCGGGTCGAACCATCACTTCCGGCACACTTACCGGCCGATTGACGACCAACATTCGGTTGACAAGCGGGTGCCGAGCCAGATGCGACATCAGATGCGCGTCGCGGGTGCGGCCGCCTTCGCGCTGGACCTTCTTCCAGTCATGAAAAGGAATTACGATGATGTCGAGGTTGGCGTTCATGTTGTTGCCCCCGGTCCGGAGTGAGCCGTCAGTCTCACTGCGCCCCCAACGATCAGCCAGAACAGCAAGTTCACCGGAAAGGCGTTGATTGAGGATCCGGTGATTCCTGTAATCAGTACAATGGCCGGCCATCCCATCAGAAGCATCGCCATCGGATGATCGCCCATTCGCGCCGTGCGGCGCGCCGCGCGGAGCGCCAGCCACAGAATTGCCATGAAAAGCCCCAGTCCCATCCAGCCGGTTTCCAGCGCCATGCGCAGAAACATGTTGTGGCTCGTGATGTGGACGTATTTGTACGGGTCGAAATAGTGGCCCAGGGCATCGGCGGCGCTCCCCATCCCAATCCCGAACGGGTGGGTCGCAACCGCTGCGATTCCCTCGCGGTAGCCGTCGAATCGACCCACCAGCCGGCTGTCGTCCGACAGTTCACTCAGCGTCAACACGCTCTCGACTACACTCCCGACGGCATCCACATGAGAGGATAACAGGTAGAGCCCGAGGCCGATACCGGCCAGCACAACCGCCGTGGCCGCCGCTACCCGCAGGCGCGCGCGCGGAAAGACAAAGAACAGCACCACCGGGACCGAGCCGCACATCGCTATCAGACTGCCCCGGGTAAGCGTAGCCAGGCAGGCGAGAAATGAGAGGGCGGCCAGGACGAGCCATATCCTGCGACGAGACTCGAAATAGAGCGCCGCCCCGATCCAGAACACGAACCCGGCAAACAGCCCCATGTGGAACGGCCCGCTGAAGAAGCCGAAGGCTCTGACTTTTCCGAAAATCTGCCAGGTGTAGATGTCGGCGGTGTTGGCTCCGATGATGGCCAGGTCCAGCGCCGAGATTGCGATAAACTGCTTGACTGCCCACAGCAGAATGGGAACGGCCAGCACGGCCACGATGGAGAGAAAGTGCATCATCCGACGGCGTGTGCCGAGCAGGGCCACCCCGACACTTACCGCCGACATCTGGTACAGAGTCTGGCGGAATCCCTCGATCCCGGTGCGGAAATCGGGAATGTTGGGGTGCATGATGGCCGCCGCGCCGAGGCCCAGCAAGGCCAGCACGGCCGCCTCCACCGCGGTCGGGAGTTGCCCCGCGAGTAGGCGCAACGACGCCGTATACAGGACGAGGACCATGAGCAGGCTGTCCGCGACCAGGAGCACATAGCGGCTGCCGAGCGCGACGCGGGCGAGATTGGCATAGAGCGCAAAGCCCACAAGCAAAACGAGACTCGCGTAGAGCACTCTCTGACCGCAAACCGGCGCGGTGACAAACCGACTGCCGGCGGCCAGTGTTCTCGACTCACCAGACATGGCAACCAACCTTCTCCAGGCGGCCGCTGCAGCCGTCACTCACTGCCCTGGCGATCAAGTCGTAGCGGTCTCTCCGACCGGTCGCCCACATGAAAGCCCGCAGTATCGCCAGGTAAGCGAGGCGATTCAGTTGCCACACCCATGGGCGCGTGAGCAGGTGGCGCCGGACAAAGATCACGTTGCTCCGGACGGTGCAGTAGACGCGGAAATCCGGAGCCTGCGAGAGGTTCTGAAACACGGTGACCCGACGCGCTGTGCTCGATACATGCCAGGACGGGTCAAGGTCGTCGATTCGGGAGCCGGCCACGAGGTACACCGCCCCGCCGTCGCTGATCCGCGTCGTAAAATCGTAGTCGTCGCCGTAGAGGAAGTAGCTCTCGTCGGGGTAGCCGACTCGGTCGAGGAGAGTCTTGTGGAACAGCAGCCCGCCGTAGACTCCGTAGGGAATCTTCACGGATCGGCTCTTGACCGTTGTGAGCGCAGGTCGCCGGCGGAACAGCTTGCGCCAAACGCGGCGCGGCGCATCGGCTGCATGAAAATCAAGGAAGCTGTTGGCCTTCGGGAATATCCTGCGGGGATCCGCTCCGGCCGCGATTTGAACCAGGTACGGGCGATCGGTGCGCAGTGCCAGGAGCGCCAGTCGGTCGCTCGCTTGGCCGGCGCTTAGCTCCCGCCAGGCCTCCGCGAGCGCCTCGAGGGCACCGGATTCGGGAAAGTTGTCGTCATCGAGAAGCCACACGAATTCGGTGTCCACCGCCTCCCTGGCCGCCTTCATGCCTATAGCATACCCGCGAGCTGATCCCTCGTTGCGGCCGGAACCGACTACCTCGACCCTCAGACCGAAAGCGCCCGCCGTCCGCCCACGCAAGTCGTAGGTTGCCCCGTTGTCCACGATGATGACGCGGGCTACGGCCGGCCACGCGCACAGCCGCTCCAGTACCCGCCTGAGCAGATGCCAGCGGTCGCCGTACGTGACGGTGACCGCGCACACGGTGAGTTGGCCGATGGCCGTCTCAAGACACAATCGCGCCACGACACGCCTCCCGCGTTGAATCCGCCGTCATCGTTTGCCCGGCTGTCCGCGCCGGCCCTTCCGCATTTCGCATTAAGAAGACCAATTTCGCCCCGCCGAGCACCCCCGCGGCGGCAAGGGTGCCGAGGGCGGCCCCGATCGGGCCGTACGCAGGCACCAGCAGCGCGTGCAGCACCAGTCCCGCCACGCACGCGGCCGCGCTCGCCGCGACGATCGCGCTGTCGCGCCCCCGGGCATAGAGCGCCAAATGGGGAATGTAGGCCGCCCCCATGAGCGCCATGGCCGCCAGCAGCACCCACCCCGCCGGCAATTGCTCCCGGTAGACCTCCCGGCCGACCATCGCCAGCGCCGGCCCAAAGCAGGCGGCCGCCGCGACGCTCACGAGCGCGATCACGCCGAGAACGCCGAGCGCCAGCCGCCGCATGTGGCAGCGGTACAGCGCCAGATCGCCGCGCTGCCAGGCCCCGACCAGGCGCGGCAGAACGACGATCACGACCGCGGTGTAGACGAAAATCTGGACCGTGTTGGCGATCTGGGCGAAAAAGGTGTACACGCCGACCGCCGCCGGGCCGTGGAAATGCTGGAGGAAGTAGCGGTCGGCATACTGGACGCCGAGCAGGCAGACGGTCGCGGCAAACAGGCGCAGCGACACGCCGACACCGCGCCGGATCCAGTTCCAGTCGACCGGCTTCTCCAGCGCCTCCCGCCACGGCAGGCGCCGCAGAGTCGCGGCCGCCAGGGCGATGCTCGCCGCCGCCCCGACCGCCCAGGCGCAAAAGACGCGCCCGAGCGTGACCGCCCCCGGCGCCGCCAACCCGACGCCGACCACTGCGTACACCCACACGCCCGCGCGCAGGAAGAGCACGAGGTTCGCCAGACTTGACCGTGAGAAAGTCACCAGCAGCCGGTAGGCCTCCTGCGAGAGGTGCTCCAGCACCAGCAGCAGGTAGAACCACCCGGCGCAGCGCCACGGCAGAGTGCCGGAAATGAACACCGCCAGCGTGAGCGGCAACACCGCCGCGTAGACCAGCCCGTGAAAGGCCATTTGGTCGCGCACGAAACACGGCCGATCAGGCGGCGCAGCGCCGAGAATCTCGCGGGTGTTGTAGGTGTGAAAGTCCAGTCCGAGCAGGTAGAGCGTGACCGTAATCGTGACCACCACCAGGCCGTAGACCCCCAGTTCGGCGGGCGTGACCACCCGCGCGAGAAACAACAGCAGGAGGAATTTGCTGCCGAGAGTGAGACTGCGCAGGAGAGAGTTGAGAAGGCCGGTTTTCAGCACAGCGCCCCCCCGGTCCGGAGGCCGGCGGCGGGTGATTGGCGGCGCGCGGCGGCGATGTCTGCTCGGTTGTCCATAACCATTTTGCGGGCATTTCCCTGCCCTTGTGATTAATAGATTTATCATGGGGCGTGCCGGATCCCCCGCGAAAACACACTCCTGCGCACCGCAACGACTTACACGGCGGATCGCGCCCTCGCAGCGGCGCACCGCACCCGGTCGCGGGGAAACGATTTCCGGGCCGGCGGGGAGAAATCTTCCGCCCGGGCGGTCAGTCATCAATCCGGAACGGCGAGGCGGGATCGTTCTCGTGGCGGATCTCATCGACCGGCTCCCGCCGCCCCTCCCCCGCGTACAGCCGGTTGGGAGCGTTGAACACCAGACCGTCGACCGCGCCGACATTCTTGTAGGCGTGGACCACCCCCGGCGGGACGATCACGAGCGCGCGGCGGTGTTCGCCGAACTCAGCGCGGTAGGTGCGCCCGTGGGAGGGCGCGCCCGGCCGGCTGTCCCAGAGGTAGAGACGGAACGTCGACGGTCCGAGAAAACAGAAGAGGTCGGACTGGTCGCGGTGCTCGTGCGGTCCGCGGACCACGCCCGGGCGGGTCATCGACACGTAGCTCATGGCCGGCTCGAACGCCCCCGGGAGCTCATCGCGGCGAAAGAGCTCGGTGAGCCAGCCGCGGGCGTCCGCCACACAGCGCAGCTCGCGAATGATCACGCCCTCGATGTCACACCGCATAGAGCGCAGCCTCCCTCCGGCCGGCGAGGAATTCCGCAAGGGCCTCGCGCCAGTCGCGCATGACATGGCAGCCGGCGGCCTTGAGGGCCGCGTTCTCCAGCGAGGAGTAGGCGGGCCGCGGAGCCGGCCGGCCCAGCGCGGCGGTCGTGCAGGGGCGCAGGTCAACCGCCATCCCAAGCCGCGAAAAAATGAATGCCGCCAGGCCGTACCATGAGGTCTCCCCTTCCGCCGAGCAGTGGTACAACCCGGTGAGCCGCTCGCGCAGGACGATTTCCGTCTGCCGCACGACATCCCTGGTCCAGGTCGGGTTGCCGACCTGATCGTCGACAACTTGCAGGGAGGCGATACTCTCGCCGCGCCGGGCCGCCTCCAGCTGCTCGGCGCCGCGCGCGAGCATGGTGACGACAAAGTTCCGGCCGTGCGCGCCGTACATCCAGGCGAGGCGGAGGATGGCGCTGTCGGGCTGCGCGGCCGAGGTGCGCCGCTCTCCCTCGAGCTTGCTCCGTCCGTAGACCGTCCGGGGATTGGGGGGGGCGCTTTCGACATAGGGTGTGCGCCGGGCGCCGTCGAAAACATAATCGGTGGAATAGAAAACCAGGTGTGCCCCGACCGCGCGGCAGGCCTCGGCGACGAATGCGGCGCCGTCGGCGTTGACCCGTATGGCCCGCTCCGGCTCCGCCTCGCACCGGTCGACCTCGGTGAACGCGGCCGCGTGAATAACGACGGTGGGGCGGACGGCCGCGACGTGCTGCCGGACGGCGGCCGGGTCGGTGATGTCGAAATCGTCGAGGTCGCAGCCGACCACGTCGGCGCGCCGCCGGAACTCGGCGACGAGGTCGGTCCCCAGTTGCCCGCGGGCGCCGGTGACCAGGAGCCTATCCCTCACCGTTGACCTCCCGGACAACGTCGCGCAGGTACTGGGCATAGGCGGTGTCGGGGATGGAGGCGAGGAGCGCCTCCATCTGGCGGCGGTTGATGTAGCGCATGCGGTAGGCGATTTCCTCGATGCAGGCGATCTTCTGCCCCTGGCGCTTCTCGATCGTGGCGATGAAATTGCTCGCGTCCAGCAGGCTCTCGTGGGTGCCCGTGTCGAGCCACGCGATGCCCCGCCCGAGCCGGACGACTTTGAGCCGCCCCCGCCGCAGGTAGTGATTGTTCACATCGGTGATCTCGAGCTCACCGCGGGCCGATGGCCGCAGCGACCGCGCGACCGAGACGACCTCCGCATCGTAGAGGTACAGCCCGGTGACAGCGTAGTTGGACTTGGGCGCCGCCGGCTTCTCCTCGATCGAGATCGCGTTGCCGTCGTGGTCGAACTCCACGACGCCGTACCGCTGAGGATCCTTGACATAGTAGCCGAACACCACCGCACCGTCGACGAACGCCCGGACGCCGCGGAGGAAATCGTAGACCCCGTAGAAGACGTTGTCGCCGAGAATGAGGGCGACGTTGTCGCGGCCGATGAAATCGGCGCCGATGAGGAAGGCCTGGGCGATTCCCTCCGGGCGCTCCTGGACCGCGTAGCGAAGCGTGAGCCCGACCGCCCGGCCGTCGCCAAGCAGATCCCGAAACCGCGGCAGGTCCTGGGGCGTGCTGATGATGAGGATCTCGGTCACGCCGAACAGCATCAGGGTCGACAGCGGATAGTAGATCATCGGCTTGTCGTAGATCGGCAGGAGCTGCTTGCACGCAACCTGCGTCACCGGGTGGAGCCGCGTCCCGGCCCCGCCGGCCAGAATGATTCCCTTGCGGATCCCGGCGCTCACCGTCGCACCCCGCTAGCGGCCCGCATAGATGTCCTCGTAGTATTGGAGGTACTGCCCGCTGATGCAGTGGTCGAGCCACTCCTGGTGGTCCAGGTACCACGCGATCGTTCGGCACAGGCCCTCGGCGAATGTGACCGAGGGCCGCCAGCCGAGCTCGCGGGCGATTTTCGAGGCGTCGATGGCGTACCGCCGGTCGTGCCCGAGGCGGTCGGTCACGAAGGTGATGAGGTTTTCGCGGGGGCCGCCCCCCAGCCGGTCGTCAAGCATTCGGCAGATCAGGCGGACCAACTCGAGGTTCTCGATTTCGTTGTGCCCGCCGATGGTGTAAGTCGCGCCGGATTTCCCCTCGTGGAACACCAGGTCGAGCGCCCGGCAGTGGTCCTCGACGTAGAGCCAGTCCCGCACATTCTTCCCGTCGCCGTACACCGGCAGCGGCAGCCCCGCGCGGGCGTTGCGGATCATAAGCGGAATCAGTTTCTCCGGGAACTGGTAGGGGCCGTAATTATTCGAGCAGTGGGTCGTCACCGTGTCGAGGCCGTAGGTGGCCGCGTAGGAGCGCACCAGATGATCGGCCGCCGCTTTCGAGGCCGAGTAGGGGGAGTTGGGGCGGTACGGCGTGTCCTCGGTGAAATGCCCCTCCGGCCCGAGCGACCCGAACACCTCGTCGGTCGACACCTGGTGAAAGCGGATCGCCTGCGGTCCGGACCGCTGCGTTTTCTTGCGCGCCAGTTCCAGGAGGTTGAAGGTGCCGAGGATGTTGGTCCGGATGAAGGTCGACGGTCCCAGGATGGAGCGGTCAACGTGCGATTCGGCGGCCAGGTGGATGATGCCGGACGGATCGAAAGCATGGAAACAGTCGGCGAGGCGGTCGAAGTCGGTGATATCGATCCGCGCGAACCGGTAGTTGGGGGCTTTCTCGATCGCTTTCAGGTTGGCCAGGTTGCCGGCGTAGGTCAGACAGTCGACATTGACCCACCGGCAGTCCGGGTAGGCGGGCACCAGGTGCAAGAGGAGGTTGGAACCGACAAAGCCGGCGCCGCCGGTCACCACCACCGTTCGCTGAAACGTTTCGTCACCCATGGGTATGGCCGATCTCGAGGTTTACGCGCAGGAAGTCTTGCGGATATCGGCGGTCGGAACAACAAAAAAAAGAGGCCGGAACTTATCGGCAAGAAATGGCGCCCCGCGGAATCGAACCGCGGACACACGGATTTTCAGTCCGTTGCTCTACCATCTGAGCTAGGGCGCCGCCGATCGGAACCGATCAGTAGCCGAAGATCATGCGCTTTCCCCGGCCTGTCAACCCAAAAGTTACCGCCCCGGAAACAAATACCGCTTCGTCGCACTCGTGAGAAGCAGCGCGAGCGCAACCGCGGCGAGGGCCAGGATGATCAGGTTGGCGTAGTTGCGAAAACCCGCCAGGGCCGCGATGATGATGAGGCCGTTGATGCCGATCTCGCCGTACCAGGCCCAGCTCCGCCGATTGCGCAAACCCCACGCCGCCGCCATCAGCACCCCGCCGATCAGCAGAAACCCGAACGGCTGGGCGAGATTGGCGTACTGCCGGTCGAGAAAGCTGAGCACCAGCGTGACCAGGCCGTAGAGCAGGAACACGGTCGCAAACCCGAACGCCCACCAGTAGGCGAGTTTGAACGGCACCGGCCGCGTGTCGCTCTTCTCCGTCATGTCGTCTCCGTCCTATGCGGCGAACTCGCCGAGCAGGCCGGCGCCGATAAACCCGGCGTCGTTGCCCAGCGCCGCCTTGACCACTTTCAAATTCTGTACGGCGGAATCGAAAGCCAGTTCCCGGATCTTGGCGGCGACAATTTCGACAAACCCGCCGCCCCCTTCGGCAATTCCGCCGCCGATCACGATCATTTCCGGGTTCAGGAGATTGACGACGCCGGCCAAGCCGATCCCGAGATAGGTGGCCGCCTCGGTAATCGCCTTCCGGGCCGCCGCATCGTCCTTCCGGAGCGCCGCGAAGATCTTGCGGATGCTCAGGTTGTCGAGGTTTCCCTCGAGCACAGCCTCAAAGCCCGGCGTCATCTCGCGCTCCAGCTCGCGCCGGAGCCGCCCGAGGATCGCCTGTGAGGAGCAGTACCCCTCGATGCTCCCCGGCATGCCGCCGTGCGTGAACGGGGCGTCGAAGTTGATCGTCATGTGCCCGACTTCGCCGGCCGACCACGACGAGCCGCGCCAGATGCGGCCGCCGAAAATGACCGCGCCGCCGACCCCGGTCCCGACTGTCAGGCAGAGCGCCGACTCCGCGCCGTGGGCGGCGCCGAAGTGCGCCTCGGCCAGCGCCATCGCGTTGACATCGTTGTCCACCCACACCGGCACGTTGAGGCGTTCGCGGAGACCGGCCCCGATCTCGGTCCCCTGCCAGCCGGGGATGTTCGGACAGGGGCCGATAACGCGGCCGGTGTGAAAATCGACCGCCCCCGGCGTTCCCACCCCGAGGTGGCGCACTTCGTAATCCTCCTCGGCCGCCGTGTACAGCAAGCGCTCGCCGATGTTGGCCGCCAGGTGCATGAGCGGTTTCGGTCCCTTCTCCACCATCGTCGGCTTCTGCTCCCGGAACTGCACCTTCCCCTGCTCGTCGAACAGCCCATACTTGATGGTGGTCCCCCCGATATCAATGCCGGCGAAAATCTGTCCAGCTGCCATCGATCCGTACTTTGTCGCGGCGGGCGACAGGTGGCCCGTCGGCCGTGTCGTCCTCGAATAGCGCACCTTGTCTCGGGCGGCACGGGTGCCCGGACTCCGCCCCGGGGTCAAAAACGCTGATATATAGACGGAGGCTAAAGAGGTGTCAAGGTAAAACGAGCGGGTCTTGCGGGCTGGGGGCCGCCGCCTCTAACTCTGGTGTTCCTGTTGCTCCCGCCAGTGGCGCCACTGCGCCGCATAGCGGCTGATCCAGTCCTCCACTGCGCCCTGGCCGAGATCGTGCCCCGCCCGTTCCGACTCAATCCACTTGTGCTTCTGGATCTCCGAGCGCTGGGCGTCCAACTCCTCCTGCAGCCGGGCCTGCCGCCACGTCGTCGAGTGGTGGATCAGCCAATGACGGACCGCATACTCGAGACCAACGTCGGTCCCGGCTTCGAGCGAGAGAAAGTATTTGTGCACCTCAATCGCCCGGGCTTCCGCCGGCGAGAATTCTTCAAGGAGGTGATGCGGATGCGCGCAGCCGTTGTCCATGTCCAGTATCTTCGGAAAATCCCCGCTTCCATACGGTTTGGCGTAATAAAGGCCAAAATGCCCATTCTGTCAAGGCACCTTCACTGCCTGTATCGGCAGAGGCAGGGCAAGTATGGAGCGCCTTCCCGACCGACCGGCTCCGGCGCAAGCGAGCGCTTGTCGATCCTCGGCGGCCGACGTATTATTAGGGCCATGGCCGACGCTCACGACGAACATCGGGCCTCGCGCTGGTCCCTCCCGGCCAGGTACGGGGCCAACCGCGAGGTGGTCGCCCTCTCGGTCGCCCGCCTGGCGGAGGCGCTCGGCAACAGCATTCTCACGATCGTCATTCCGCTCTACGTGGCCGAGATCGCCCACCCCCTGTTCAACCTTCCCGTGCCGGTCCTCGTGGGGACCCTGATTTCTCTGTACGGCATCGTCTCCGCGGCGGTGCAACCGGTGATGGGGGCGCTCTCGGACCGGTTGGGCCGGCGGAAAGTGCAGATTCAGGCCGGGATGGCGCTCATGGGGCTGGGTACGCTGGCCTTCATGGCCGCCACCTCCTACTCGCACCTGCTCGTGCTGCGTGCGATCCAGGGGATCGGCGTGGCCACCACCATTCCCGCCTCGATGGCGGTCATGGCGACCGCCACCCGCCGCCACACCCGGGCCTCCTCGATGGGGATCTACTCGACTCTCCGCCTGATCGGATTCGCCGGCGGACCCGTCATCGGAGGGTTTCTCAAAGTGCGCTTCGGTTTCGATGCCGCCTTCATCGTCGGTGCCGCGTTCGTGCTGCTGGCCATGATCCTCGTCCAGGTGTGGGTGCGCGAGACGCCGCCGGCTGAACCGGCCGCCCCGCCCGCACCCGGCCGGCTGCGCATCCTCGACCGCGACCTGCTCGACCCGGGAATTCTCGCCGCCGCCCTCGCCACCCTGCTCATGGCCGCCAATTTCTCCATGGTGACCACGCTCGAAAACGAATTCAACGCCCGGCTCGACATGACCGCGTTCGAGTTCGGCATCGCCTTCGCCATGGTCATGGTCAGCCGCCTGGTGTTTCAGGTGCCGGTCGGGCGGCTGGCCGACACCATCGGACGCAAACCGCTCATGCTGGGCGGCCTTCTGGTGCTGGCGCCGGCGACCGGGCTGCTGGGCTACGTAACCAGCCCCGCACAGTTGATGGCGGTGCGCTTTCTCCAGGGGTGCGGCGGGGCCGGCATCGCCGCACCGGCGTTCGCCGTGGCCGGCGATCTCGCCCGCGAGGGAGGCGAGGGCCGGCAAATGAGCCTCGTCACCACCGGTTTCGGCCTCGGCATGACCATCGGCCCCCTCATCGCCGGACCCCTTTCCCTGTTCTTCTTCCAACTCCCCTTCCTGGTCGGCGGCGCGCTCGCCCTGGCCGGCCTCTGGGCAGTGTACCGGTACATGCCGGAGACGGTCGCCGGCGGACGCGGCTGGTTTCGCTCCGCCGCCCCGGAGAAAGTTTCAGATCGAAACGCCGGCTGACCGCCGACCTGTTTGTCCGGCCGCCGGCTCCCCCCGATCCGCCCCCTTGAGGCCCGTTCCCTTTCGGCCGATAAGAGGAAAAAGACGCTGGAACTCGGAATTATCAGGGGTGAGAGACATGAATGACCGGCGCGACAATGCGCGGCGCCGCACGGCGGCCTACCATCTGGTGTACGAACTTGAGACGGGCGAGTTTGTCGGGCGCGTGATCAACCTCACCACCGGCGGCCTCCGCCTGATCAGCGACGCCGCGGTCGCCGTTCCCACGAAATTGAGCTGCCGCATGCGCCTGCCGGATCTCTTCAAGGGCGCGCGCGAGATCATGTTCGATATCGAGAGCCGCTGGTGCGAGTACAACCGAATCGGCGATTGGTACGAAACGGGCTATGAGTTTGTGCGGCTGGGCGAGCTCGCCCGCCAGGCAATCGACGCCATGATCCGCGATTGGCCCCGCGAGACGACCCCTGCCAAGACCCGCTGAGCCTGCCCCGCCCCGACCGCGGCCGTCACCGCACCGGAATCAGCAGATCCGTGATCAGCTCCGCGGGAGGGGTGACCGCATGATCCTGCGGAGCGTATATCTCCAGGCAGGCCCCGCCCCGGCTGTGCCTCCCGCTCGAGGGCAACCACTCGTAGAGCAGGCGGCGAAAAGCCTCCGCCAGACCGCTGTAGGGACCGACGTGCCGATAGACGGCGTACTCGCCCCCGGGGAACGTCTGCACCGGAATCTCGTCCACCGGGTGAAAATCCTCCTCAACCTCGATGCAGGCATCGTAGCGCAACAGCGCCGCCGGCACGACCGCGGGATTGTCCCACGAGGCGCCGATCAGGCGGAGGCCCGAGCGAGACAGTCCCCGTTCGCCCGCCCATTGGCAGAGACGGGTGAACGTCGGCCCGACCTCATGGTACGGACCGATGTGGCGCATATAGGCGACCCGAATCGGATTCAGGCGTTGCACGATAACATCCGGACTTCCCGACATAATGCACCTCCTGCGGTTGTTCCTGGAGCGCCGGCCATGCCGCCATCATATCGCCCCGGCCGCCCGACGGCAATCACATTAGTTCCCCCCGGCGGTCGGGCCGCGCCGGCAGCGGGCCCGACCCGGGGAGTTCGAACGATCAGGATTTCGCCGCCGTCTCCCGCGCCATGGCCTCGACCGCGGCGGCCATCTCCTGGGGAGAAACGTCCCGCACGTGCGACGCGAACGACCAGTGGTGGCCGAACGGATCCTCCACCGCGCCGTAGCGGTCGCCCCAGAACATGTCTTCCGGCGGACGGACGACCTTCGCGCCCGCCTTCCCCGCCCGCTGGATGATGGCGTCGCAGTCCTCGACGTAGTGGTGGATCGTCACCGGCGTCCCGCCCAACGCCTTGGGCGTCTGCGATCGGCCGCCGCACATTTCCGGGAAATCGTCGCAGAGGTAGATGACGCTCGCGCCCAGCCTGATCTCGGCGTGGAACAGCCGCCGGCCATCGGGCGCCGGCATCCGCATAAGCTCCTCGGCCCCGAACGCCTTGCGGTAGAAGTCAATCGCCGCCGCGGCGTTGTCAACGACGAGGTGCGGGATCGCCCGCTCCTGTCCCGTGGGAACACGCTTCGCCTGGGCCATGGGGCCCTCCTTGTAGTGGTTGTTATGGACCAATTATATCGACTATACATCATTATACGGAGACCGATCCCGCACCGCCATCAGCTTTTTTGGGGCGGGCGCAAGATTTCCGCCGCATGCGGGCGAGGGCGCCGCGGCGGGGGCGGGCCTGCCCGTTGCCGGCCAAAAGAAAACCCCCGACCATGCCTGGTCGGGGGCTTGCTTACTCCCGGCAGCGTCCTACTCTCCCACGCAGTCTCCCGCGTAGTACCATCGGCGATGATGGGCTTAACTGCTGTGTTCGGAATGGGAACAGGTGTTTCCCCATCTCTATCGCCACCGGAAAATTCTCATAGATCTTTCGACGCGTACCGAAACCGGGCCCGCCGCCGTCGCCGGCGCCGGGGTTTCGATCTACTCGGGTTGATCGGAGGTTCGCATCGCCCAAACGGCTGTGTCATCAGCGCGTTCGGATGCGCGAACGTAAGGGTTTCTGTAGTCATTACTTCGGCGCGGGGCCGGAAGTAATTTTACGGTTAAGTCGCACGACCGATTAGTATCACTAGGCTCAACGCATCGCTGCGCGTACACCAGTGACCTATCAACCTGGTCATCTTCCAGGGGTCTTCAGGAACCGAAGTTCGGGAGATCTCATCTTGGAGTGGGCTTGGCGCTTAGATGCTTTCAGCGCTTATCCCTTCCCGGCGCAGCTACCCTGCGATGCAACTGGCGTCACAACAGGTGCACTGGCGGCCGGTTCATCCTGGTCCTCTCGTACTAGGGACGACTCTCCTCAAATCTCCTACGCCCGTATCAGATAGGGACCGAACTGTCTCACGACGTTCTAAACCCAGCTCACGTACCGCTTTAATTGGCGAACAGCCAAACCCTTGGGACCTTCTCCAGCCCCAGGATGCGATGAGCCGACATCGAGGTGCCAAACCCCCTCGTCGATATGAACTCTCGGAGGAGATAAGCCTGTTATCCCCGGAGTACCTTTTATCCGTTGAGCGACGGCGCTTCCATTCGCAACCGCCGGATCACTAAGACCTGCTTTCGCACCTGCTCGACGAGTCAGTCTCGCAGTTAAGCTCCCTTGTACCTTTGCGCTCTACAGCCGGTTACCATTCGGCCTGAGGGAACCTTTGCACACCTCCGTTACACTTTAGGAGGTAACCGCCCCAGTTAAACTACCCACCTGACACAGTCT
>Ga0209311_1000265_pt1 | contig 54697 bp, 42 predicted proteins | sample AD_UKC045_MetaG_FD_184417 | JGI IMG/M metagenome (GOLD analysis project Ga0209311, IMG submission 184417) | Active sludge microbial communities of municipal wastewater-treating anaerobic digesters from USA - AD_UKC045_MetaG (SPAdes) (version 2) | ecosystem: Engineered > Bioreactor > Anaerobic >...
TAAAAAAGAAAAGACATCAAGGCGCCTTAAAGTCATTAATCACATGGTTATCTGTCTTTGCTATTACTTTGTTGGTTATTCCAATAATGTTTTCTCGGTTTTGTAACAGGGCTTTGTCAACACTCTGCGTTCCTACGGAACTCAAAATGCCAGTTTTCGCATAAGCTCCTCCACGGGAATGACAAGTGGCCTTTTCATGTAAACTCCAAGTGATGCCACTCGCTCCGATGTGCTGCTTGAAGTCCAAAGCGCTCAGACATAAAGAGATGGATGTGTATGTTATCCAAGCGCTTTGAACTCCAAGTGATGCCACTCGCTCCGATATACTGCTTGAAGTCCAAAGCGCCCAGACATAAAGAGATGGATGTGTATGTTATCCCAGCGCTTTGAACTCCAAGTGACCCCCGTTGGAGTTCAAGCGGCCACGATAAAGCCATACATGACAGCGAGTTTGCGGGCCGCTTGGACTTCAACCAGTACACCGAAGGGGGAATCACTCGCTCCGATGTGCTGCTTGAAGTCCAAAGCGCCCGAAATCTGAATACAATTCTGCATCAGCGTAAGGCCCTTTGAACTCCAAGTGATGCCACTCGCTCCGATGTACTGCTTGAAGTCCAAAGCGCTCAGACATAAGGAGATGGATGTGTATGTTATCCCAGCGCTTTGAACTCCAAGGTGGCTGACCCCGTCTATCATCTCTGTAGCTCTCTCTGTGTCCTCTGTAGTGAAAAAAGAAACCTCTGTAGCTCAGTAGTTTAAACACACGCCTAACTGGAATCCGAGGGTATGGGACGCGCTGATATGTTCAACGCTAACAAAAAAAGCGGGAGTTCTGCTCCCGCCTGAATAGTCTGATATAGTATGGATTTAGCCTTTGAGTTTGTTCATAGTCTCATTACAAATCTGCTCGGAGCGCTGGGGATCGCCGGACTCCACGTAGACGCGGATGATGGGCTCGGTGCCGCTCTTGCGGATGTGAATCCAGTGGTCGGAGGCGGTGGCCTTGATGCCGTCCTGGATGTCTATCTCCATGCCGGAGAAGAGGGTAGGGGCGGTGGCCATGATGGAGTCCAGCCGGGAGGCTTCCACCTCGAGCTTGCCTTTGGCAAAGTAGTAGTGAGGCAGAGTGGCGCGCAATTCGGAAACGCTGGTTCCGCTTTCGGCTAAAAGCCCCAGGATGAGGGCCATGCCGGCAATGGCATCACGGGTGTAATTGACGTCCGGACAGATGATTCCGCCGTTGCCTTCACCGCCGATGGGGGAGCGCAGTTCACGCATTTTTTTGCCCACGTTGATCTCGCCGACTTTGGCGCGGTGGACCTTGACGCCGAAGCGTCTGGCCACGTCGTCGGAAAGCATGGAAGTGCTGAGGTTGACCACGATGTCGCCCTTGTTTTTGGGCAGCACAAAGAGCTGGGCCAGCACCACGCTGAGTTCCTCGCCGATGCACTCGCCTTGTTCGTTGACGATGGAAAGCCTGTCCACATCGGGATCGGTGGCAAAACCGATGTCCGCCTTGTGGAGTTTGACGGCTTCCTCGAGCTGGGTGAGGTTGTGGTTGAGCGGCTCGGCGGGATGGGCAAAGACGCCTGTGGGCGCTTCATTGATGGAGACCAGCTCGCAGCCGAGTTCTTTCAAAAGCAGGGGGGAGATCAGGCCTCCGGCGCCGTTGACGCTGTCCAGCACTACCTTGATCCGACGGGAGCGGATGGCTTCAATATCCAGATAGGGGATGGCCAACACCTTGTCTATGTGATACTTCAGGGCGTCGTCGCGATGTTCCACCCGGCCAATCTTCTGCCAATCCTGCCAGGCGATGGGTTCTTCCACGGAGCCGAGAAATTCAGCAGCCCGGGCGGGACTGAGAAACATGCCGTCGCCGTCCACAAACTTCATGGCGTTCCACTCGGGAGGGTTGTGGGAGGCGGTGATGGCGATGCCGCCCTGAGCGCCAAAGCGCTGGACGTTGAGCAGCACGGTGGGGGTAGCCACGATGCCGATCTCGATCACGTTGCAGCCCACTCCGGTGAGGCCTGCCAGCACGGCATTGAGCATCACGCTTCCGGTGGTGCGGCTGTCACGGCCTACGACGACGGTGGCGGAATCCAGATCGCCCTTGACGAGCATGCCAAAGCGGGCGGAAAAACGAGTGGCCACTAAAGGATCAAGGGTGTCCGCGAAGACACCCCTGACACCGGAAACTCCGGTCATTAACTTGCTCATAGTCTATCAGTAGCCAAACTGGGCGCGGTTGTCCACGATTTTGGCGTCTTTTTTCAGCTGTTGAAACCAGCGGTTGAAGGCCGCGTCTTCCAGGCGGTCCCGGATTTCTTTCTGTTTGGCCTTGTCTTTGGCGAAGGCTGCCAGATCGGGCATTTGACGGGTTTCAGCCCAGATCACAAAGGGACCTTCCTTGGTCATCACAAGTTTGCTGTATTCACCGGCTTTGAGGGCGAGGGCGGCTTTGGTGAATTCTTCGCTCTTGGCGTTGACTTCAGAGATCATGCTGTCGTGCTTGTGGCCTTTGAGCTCCACCAGTTTCCAGCCTTCGGCGGGACCGGCGCTGAAGTAGTTGGCGGGCTGCACGCGGGCCAGGAAGGCTTCCGCTTTCTTTTTGACGGAGGCGATCTTCTTGTCTTTTTCGAGCTGGAACTTGATCTGGAGCTTGACGCTTTCAAAATCTTCGTAATAGACTTTCTTGTTGTCCGTCAGGTAGGCCACGATATAGCGGCCGTTCTGGTCTGTAAAGACGGGGGAGACGGACTTCTCTTTCTTCTTGATCATAAACTGGCGGAGGGCGGTCAGGTTGCCAATCCCGTTGATGTTTTCCTGATCGTGAGGCTGCCACTGGCCGTTCATGACTTCGACCTTGAGCTCCTTGGCGGCGGCATCGATGCCTTTTTTGGCGATGAGCTCGCGAGAGCGTTCGGCCTTGGCCATGATGTCGTTTTTGGTGGTGTCTGAGGGCTTGACGCTCATCAGGATGTGGGAGGCCTTGATCTTGGGCTCGGCCCCGACGGCGATGGAATCGCAGCGTATGATGTGCCAGCCATAATCGGTGCGGACGGGTTTGGAGATTTCTCCCACTTTGAGGGCGAAAGCCACTTTCTCAAATTCCGGCACCATCTGGCCTTTGCCAAATTCTCCCAGGGAACCACCGTTCTTGGCGGAACCGGGATCTTCTGAATAGGTCTCGGCCAGGGTAGCGAAGTTTTCACCCTTGTTGAGGCGCTGCAGGACGAGGTCGATATCGGATTTCACGAGGCTGTAGTCGGTCTCGCTGGGTTTAATCTCAAACAAGAGATACTTGATTTTGGAGGCGGGACCTTTCTTGTAGTCCTTTTCCTTGTTTTTGTCATAGTGAGAGCGCACTTCGGCATCGGTCACGACCACGGAATCGGCTTTGTTGAAGTCAAACCACAGGGCCTTACCGTTGATCAGGTTGGTTTCCTTGCTGTATTCAGCCTTGAGGCTGTCCATGGTGACGCCGGCCCCTTTCTTGATCTTATCCTGCAATTTCTTGCGGGGCAGATAGTTGCGCATATAGTTTTCCATCACGGCATAGAACTGGACGTCGTTTTTGAGGGCGTCGAGATACTTCTTTTTGTCGAAGGCGCCGTTGGTCTGCAGTTGTTCGTTCTGCATCAGTTCCTGAGGAGGATTGTTCTGGATCTCGGTGAGGATTTCGTCGTCGCTCACTTTGATGCGGTGTTTTTTGACCTGCTGCTGCCAGAGCTTTTCAGCCACCAGCTCGTCCCAGGCGGAACTTGCCAGGTAACGGCGGGAGTTTTCGTCGATCTCCTGTCCCTGTTCGCGGTAGCGCTGCATGACCTCTTCAAGCTTGGCTTGAAATTCCTGAGGGGTGATCTTGTCGCCATTGATCTTGCCGACGTAGTTTTTACGGCTGAAGAATCCTTCTCTGAGGCCAAAGATCGTGCTTCCGGCCCCTGTCAGGATAAAGGCCGCTGCCACGATGTAAATGATCAGCTTCTGTTTTTTTCTGAGGTCGTCGAGCATGTATTTCCTCCACATGGGTTAAATTAATGATATGAATAGACCACGTTTTTGAGACGGCCTTTTCAGGCAAGCTTTTTTTGCGGAACGGCTTCTCGAAGGGCTGGAGGTTCCCGCGGATTATGTATTTCCCGCAGATCGCGCAGATTGGTGCGCAGATCTCTCAGATACTAATGAGGTAGATTTGGTTGAGGAGGCTCATGATGTTGAACAGGCATGGGTCTAAACCCTCAAAAAATCAGCGTAATCTGCGTGAAACTCTCAACCTGTTTCTCACGGATTATGTATTTCCCGCAGATCGCGCAGATTGGTGCGCAGATCTCTCAGATACTAATGAGGTAGAGTTGGTTGAGGAGGCTCATGATGTTGAACAGGCATGGGTCTAAACCCTCAAAAAATCAGCGTAATCTGCGTGAAACTCTCAACCTGTTTCTCACGGATTATGTATTTCCCGCAGATTGCGCAGATTGGCCCGCAGATCACGCAGATAGTCTAAAGGTAGAGAAGTTGAGAAGGTTGAGTAAGTTGAACGGTATCAGCGCTTGAATCCGCAGCGACCTATGGACCAGCCGCGATATCTGCGTAGAAATGTGCGTAATTCGCGGGGAAATCTGTGTAATCCGCGGGTACTATACCTGGTTTCGCGAACGGATATCCGGCTACTGACCGCCCTGGATGATATCGGCAAAGGGACGCACGACTCCCGCTCTGATTCTGGTGTGGGGAGCGAGGTAGCAATGAGCGCCCGCGATGGCTTTCAGGCTGCTTTGCATGGTGGAAGGCATCGGTTGGGAGGAAAAGTCGTTCAGGATTAAAACGCTGAAGGGGAGCGCTTCGTTTCCGGTGTTGATGACGCCCAGATCGTTGCCCATAAAGTCCCGCAACACTTTCTCCCGCATACTGAAACAGATCAAACCGGCAATCCCGGCAGAGTTGAAAAATCTCAGGTCCTCCGCACTGGGGGCGAAGGCGCAGGCCACAATCCTGCCTTTGGTCTCCATACTGAGTTTCGCGGCGGGGTCATCCAGCCAACTCAGGAGGCCGGAACAGTCTTTGCCAACCCCCAGAATACCATCCAGCCGGGAAGCCAAATAGCTCAATGTAAGTGACTGGCCATCTGTGATATCCACCACTTTGCCGCGCACATGGGACCGGAACTCCATCGGCTGGGCCTGATATTTGAGGATGAGCACGGCGCTTTCTTTGTCTATGGAGATGATGGTTCCAGTGGCGGGTGCTTTCACAAAACGGAAGATTGGCCCCTCGGGGCTTTGGTCCTTGCGGCTGGCCAAGGGATCGCCGCGAAACACGAAATCGCCCACTTTCTTGTCCAGATAGCGCGCCACCCGCTTGGCTGGTACACCCAGCTTTTCAGCGAGGTTGACGCTAATGGGCTTCACGCTGTAGTTTTGGGTCTCGGAGAGCACCATCAGACCTGTGCTTGAGTCGATATACTCCACTCTGCCGCTCACCGGACTGGCAATGCGGCGGGAATTGCGCAAGTATCTGGGCCATTCAGGATTATCGGGGACTTCCGCGAAAATCTGGTCGAAATCCAGCTCGTCACCCACCTTGACCAAAAACGAGCTTTGGATCTGCTCCTGGCTCAGTCCCTCATAGTTTGAGTGGCGGTCCACAATGAACAATCTGGGTGGGTTAAAGCGGTTTACAGCCACCACCTGGTCCGGCTGGACGATGTCTCCCGGGCTGACTTTGATCTCTCCTTTATAGGGCAGGAGGATCTCACGCGTCCTTTCACTGGGACTGGACATAGCGGCCGCGTGCATATTATCGAGAGGCTGCTCCTGGGGTTTGGAGAGCTGAGGCCGCCCGGAACTGGTCTTTGCCGGGGAACTCAGTTCCGTTCTGGTGTCGATGATGACAGGCAGATCGGTGCTAAGCTCCTGCGGGACGTTTTTCAGGCTGAGGTAGGCTTTTCCCGAGGTCTCAAATCTCATAGTCTTTTGGCCCGCGGGGAGCACCTGGAGAGATTCGTTCTCCACCTCTAAACGCTCTTCGTGGCCGTCCTTGCTCAGCAGGACCGTCAGGCTGCCCTTTTTATGTCCCCTCGGATACACCGGCGCCACATGCCAGGCCAGTTTTAGCAGGCAATTGGCGAGTAGCAGAGATTGCGCCATGGCAGGATCGGAAGCGCTCAAAACTCCCAGGTGGGGGCTGGTGAAATCACGGTCCACGGCGATCTCGGTGATACCTTTGGGGCGAATAGCGTCGATCACGATCATAGCGCCGACGAGGGGATCGGGATTATGGGCAAAGATTCCCCCCGCGGCCACGATCAGGTCTATGTCGCTTTCGTGAAAATCATAGTGCTGTTCATAGTGCTGATAGTTGAACTTGCGGTCAAATCCGTCCACATCATTGGCGACGATGCTGTCCAGATAGCCGATTTTCTGGCCGTTGAAGTGCATGTCACGGTGTTGAGCGAGGGCGATTCGCAGTGCTTCTCTGGCCAGGGCCTGTTCGATGAGGATTTCATCATCGCCAGCGGGCAGACGGGTGGGTTTTAGGCATTTGTTAGCCACATAATCGCGCACCAGATCCTCATCCAACTGGCTGGGAAGCCATCTCATGACATTCTCTATCCCGCACTCTTTCATCACGTTGAGCGCGCTGTAGCTCATGCCCAGATTGGCGCTTACGGTGCGTTGAAAATGTCCGTTGATCTGAGAAAACACATCGGTCGTAGCGCCTCCGATATCAAAGGCAAACACGTTGCGCTCATCTTGAGCGGCGATTATGGCCAGCGACTTCAGGACCCCCACCGGAGTGGGGAGGATAGGACTGCTCATTCTCCGTTTGAGGCTGGAGTATCCTGGCGCTCTTTCCATCACGTTTTCCATGAAGAGCTCCTGAATCCTGGCCTGAGTGGGCTGCAGGTTTTCCATCTCCATGCTGGGGCGCAAATTGGGCAGGATGTAGAGGTCAAAATCATTGCTGACCATATGTTTGATCATGGGAATGGCCTCCTGATTTCCCGCATAGAGCGTGGGGATTTTGGCGCTGGTCTCATACTTGGGCTGAGGCTTTGCCACCCGCATGATTTCTGCCAGCCGAAGGACTCCGCTGATCGCTCCACCATCCGTGCCGCCACACAGCAAGATCATATCAGGATGCAGGTTGCGCATCGCCAGCATCTGTTGACTGGCCTGACGCTTATCGTCGATGGCAAAGGTATCCAAAATGATACCTCCCGCCCCATAAGCGGCGCGTTTGGCACTGCTGGCGGAATCAAACAACGTGAGCCCGATCACCAGGATCTGAAGTCCCCCTCCGGCACTGCTGGTGCTGAGGTAGCTGATGTCCTCGCGGAAGAGCAGCTCAGGGCTGGCGGTTTTGTCGTCCAGGAGCTTGGCGCCGGTTATCTTCTCAAGGCCCAGGATGGCGTGCTTGACCCCGTAGCGAACATCGTTGTGAGGGCTCTCCACGGTGGTGGAATGTGAATTGATGGCCAGAAGCTTTGGGACCCCTGCCGCATTCTCCAGAAGAATGGCTTTCGTGGTGGTGCTTCCAATGTCGGTGATGACGATTTTGCGCTTTAGACTTGGCATTTTGCCTCCTATCTGCAGTCAATACCTCATATAGCGGATTGAAAATATGCGCAGTTATCCTGTCAAGCTAAATCACCGCTTCAGAAATAATTCTTGTTCCCAAGCGGCATATCCTTAGTTTGTTATCAGGTAAGCTATGGAAAAGTATCCAATAATCTTAATTGCCATACTGCTGTTGACCAGCTGCGGTCGAGTGCCTGCCAAAATCATCACTGGCAAGGTGATAAAGGTGCACGACGGAGACACGATCACCGTCCTTGAGGGTCGCGCTCAACACAAGATCCGCCTGGATGGGATCGATTGCCCCGAATTGGGACAGGCTTACGGGCGACGGGCCCGGGAGTTTACATCCACCCTGGTCTATGGCAATCAAGTGAAGGTAATCTATTCAGAACGTGACAGATATGACCGCGTACTGGGTACGGTTTACACGATGGGAGGGGCCAATCTCAACCACGAACTTGTGAGGGCCGGCCTGGCCTGGCATTACAAATATTACAGCCAGGATAAAAAGCTGGCGGCCATCGAAAAAGCAGCCCGCAAGGCCAACCGGGGGCTCTGGAAGGATAAAAGCCCCGTGCCTCCCTGGCAGTTCCGCCAGCGAAAATAGCCTCCGGATGGAAGACCTTTTATGGCCAGGCTGGAATTGTTCGTGTTTTCTCTGCTGTTATCGGTGATCCTGGAGACGGGTCTGATTCTGGTGCTGCTGAGATTCTGGCCCTCTCTAAACAAAGAAGCTGTAGTCACTTATCCGAAAGTCTCGTTGATTTGTGTGGGTGCCACTTTGATCAGTATCTCCTGGTTGTGGTGGATTTTCCCGCTCTGGATGGGGGCGTCGGTATTATATCTGCCCGTGGGGGAATTGCTCGTGACCCTGTTTGAGGGCATGATGTACAAAGTGCTGCTTTCCCTCAAGTGGAGCGGCGCTCTGTTGCTATCCGCTCTGACCAATGGGTTTTCCTTTACGGTGGGGATCATGCTTTTTGTCTTGGTTCCCGGCTTTGCGAATCTTTCTTTATAAGTAGTAAATATGCGCGCGAAACTGATTATTTGGGTGGTGATACTGCTGTTTGTCTCAACCCTGATGGCCGACGCCGGCCTTCCCATCCCGGGACCCCGCAAGCCCAGGCAGTCGCACCGGGATGTCTATTTTACCATTATCAGAGGACTGGACCAGTTTCCCGGGCTGGTGTTTTATAACCTCAGCTATAACGGTATCGATGCCAGTTACAGTCTGGTCCAGGCGGAAAGCGACAGCCTGGTTTTCAGCCGCAAAGCCGATGACACCCACCGGCGCTATTTACTGTGGAGGACCCAGGCGGAGCGTTTCGATCTGGACAGTCTCAGCCAATACAGCGATGAATTGAATGCTATGATGACAAAGGGAACGGCTGAGCTCATACCGGTAGAACTTCCAGTTTGCCAGGGTTTTGCGGAGGTGAGGCAGTATGCCAGGCTGATCAAAGCGGCGGGGGATATCCCTAAGCTGGAAGCGGGGGAGAGGGTTTACAGCCTCAGAGACCTCACCATCACGGCCAAAGCGGATTTTGGCAAGATCCCGGCTTTTATTGCAAAGAGACTGGAGCGCTATGAATGGAAACCGCGCTTGCTGATGGAAAGCGACGAGAAAGCGCTGCTGCAATTTCTGAAGGACGATCCCAATCATACGATCACCCGGGAGGGTGGGCCTTCAAACAGCAAGCCGGGCGGTTTGAATAGTCTCAAAGAGCGCTGGCAGGAGCTTAGTCTGAGATATCCCGGAGCCCTGATGATCATCTTCTGGCTGCTGCTCCTCATTCTCCCTCCCGTTCTTAAGACGCTGGTGATGAAGCTTATAGCCCATCCGCTATTGCATAAGGACAGGCAGCCTGCTAATCGTTTCTGGATCATGGTCCCGATAGCCGCGTTGGTCCAGTTCGTTTTACTACTGGTGATGGCGCCTCTGGTCCTGACCGGGTGGGGGATTGTTATGATCATCCCGGTTGCGCTGGTAGCGGATTACCTTGCCTTCAGGAAGCGCCTGGACCTCAGCCCCTGGCAGTTGACCCTGGCGTCTCTGCTCTCTGGTCTGGCGGTGTTAACCCTATGGGGTATAATGATCTACTTCTCTTACTGAGCGCTTGCGGGGATTCAAGGCCGCCAACAGGGCCAGGCATGATAATAGAATCAGAGCAAAATGCCAAAAACCCTGCGAAGGCAGCTTGATCCAGTCTTTCAGCAGTATACCAGTCCACAGACAAAAACAGAGAATGCCAAACGCCAGGCCGGGAAACTTGGGAATCTGCTCAAAGAGGCCCAGGAGGGTGATCGCCATCGTGGATTGAAACAGCAGCGTTCCGATCAATCCCGAGGCTGGATATCCCGCTCCCCAGGCCAGCAATGGAGCGGCTATAATCAGCGCTACGACTGGCGCGGCGACCCTGTGCAGCCGGTCCGCAGCGAAGCCGCCAAGCATCTTTCCCAGTGCCACTGTAAACATCAGCAGGGTGGCCATGCCGGCCTGAGACTTCCAGCCAAAACCGATGCTGAGTCCCTCCCAGGAACGGATCACGGTGGAGAGCGACAGCAGCAGCACGATCACGACCGCCTGCCTGGAAACCCTTGGCAGATAAGGGCTCTTGAGCTTTGTGTGGAGGCCGGGGATCACGATGATCAAAAGAGTCACGAACAGCAGCATTGCCAGGATCACCGGTACCCAGAAACCGGTGGTGATTGCGGTAGTTCTGGAAAGGGCGATCCCGATCGCGCCAGGGCCTACAAACACACCCAGAGGCCATGCTTTGGCCGGATAAAGTCTCCACACCATAATCCCGCCGCCCAGATGAAAGAGAGCGTTTCCGGTGGAGGCGATCACATTGGCCGTCACAGGCCACTCCAGCATCAGCAGCGCGGAGAAAATCATCGCGCCTCCCAGCACGGCTGCCCAGCGGGCGCTTTTGGTGAAGTCAATCGCCAATCCCCACACAGGCTGCATCCCAAACGCCAGGAAGTTGTAGGCGACGGCGTGTCTGATCAGGTCTCCCGTACCGGCCATGAACAGGTAGCCCAGCGAATAAAGCACCGTTCCGCTGCCCAGATCGATCACCAGATGCCCCAGGGACAACACGATCAGCATCAATAGCTCCATACTCTCTCCTAATGTGGGTTTGAATTCAAGATGAGAGTTGAGGGGATTTCTGTCAAGCCCTGCTTTGCTTTGGATGGTATCGGAGAATTTCCTTGACGGATAAGCCCCTCATGCTACAATAACACAAATTGCTATTTACGGTGCCAGGCCTGAGAAACAGCCTGATATTCAGGTAGTAGATCACGTCCTGGCAACCCGGAAAGGAGAAGCTAAGATGGCCGCCAAAACCATACCCTTGTTCTCAGATGCCGATCTGAAAGGAAAAATCGTGTTGGTCCGCATGGACCACAACGTGGTCAAGAAGGGCAAGATCAAAGACACCATGCGGATAGATGCCTCTTTGCCCACTCTGCGCGAAATCATCAAAGCCGGCGGGCTACCTGTCGTGATGACCCATGTGGGCCGTCCCTACGACAAAAAGACCGGCCTCATCACCATCTCTGATGATGAATCGGTAGCCCCAATCGTCACCTATCTGGACGCCCAGCTTGGTCTGAAAGGCCTCATCCCTGAGCTGCCGGCCTCGGAAGAACACGGAATCGTTGATCTGGACCCCTTAGCCGCGGCCATCACCAAACTCAAAAACGCAGAGGTAGATTATCTCTATCTTCCCAATACCAGATGGTTTAAAGGCGAGGAAGCCAAGGATGCCAGCGCGGATGTCTTTGCCAAAGCCCTGGCCTCCTTCGCGGACCTGTATGTCAACGACGCTTTTGGCTCCTGGCAGGCTCACGCCTCCACTTTCAACATCACCAGATATCTGCCTTCTTACGCGGGCCTGCTGATGCTCAAGGAGATCGACAGCCTGCGCCAGGTCTTCGATCCCCAGCGTCCTCTAGTCGCGGTAGTGGCGGGTGCAAAGTTCGACACCAAGATCGGCCCCCTTTCCTCACTGATCAAAATCTGCGATCAGCTCGTGCTCGGGGGAGTGATCTACAACGCTTATCTGGCTCATAAATATGGGCTTAAGATCAAAGGCGTGGCAGATGAGGATGTGGCCATGGCCGCCAAATTCGTCTCTGAAGCGGGAGCATACGCGTCCAGAATCGTGGAGCTGCCAGTCATCCTCGAGTCGGATAGCATCGAAGCCCGTCAGGAAGGTGCTTATCGTGCTCTGCCTCTCAAGGACCTCAAACCCGGCACCGAGCTCAACTACATCCTGGACGCGGCGCCCCAGAGCTTTGAGGATCCTGCCATCAAGGGGGTATTTATAAATGCTTCCACCATCTTTGTGAACGCCGTGATGGGCTACACCGCTCTCTTTGGAGAAGGCACCGCGGCCATGTACAGCCTCATAGACCAAAACCCCGGGGCCCAAAAGCTCTTTGGGGGAGGAGACACTATCCAGGATTACAAAGCCCTGCTGCCGGAGCTCTTTAGCAAAGCCGCCAGGGACCCACACTACTATTTCTTCACTGGCGGAGGGGCCATCCTGGACGCCATCGAACAGGGCTCGCCTTATGGAATGAAGCCCGTTGCCGCTCTGATATCAAATTAATAGACATACATAAAGGAGATCCATCAAGTGGAATCTGAGACAAAAAACGGCTTGAACCTGCTGGCGGAATTCCCTCCCCACACCCTGGAGGAATGGAAGCAAGCGGTGATCGGCAGCCTTAAAGGCGCTGATTATGACAAGACGATGCTCACCAAAACCTATGAGGGGATAACCCTCAAACCGATTTACACCAAGGCAGACATGGAAGGCAAGCCCTGGCTGGCATCCCTTCCAGGACAGGCCCCCTATTTGAGAGGCGACAATCCCGATGGCTATACAGAAGGCTCCTGGATAGTTGCGCAGGCGCAGGATGAAAAGTCCCTGGTCAAACTGAACAAGATCATCCTGGACGAGCTTTACCGAGGTCTCAACTGCGTGCATTTGAAGCCCCATCCGGCTACTCTGGAAGCCAGACTGCCCCACAAAGATGACCTTGATAAAAGAGGCGTAACCCTCAACCATCTGGATGACCTCAAAACGGCGCTCCGGGATGTGGACCTCAAAGCCGTGCCCTTTGTGATGTTTGGCAACAAGAGCATGATCCTCGTGATGGGGATGTTGAATGCCTGGGCTAAAAGCCAGGGAGTGGCGCTGCGCGATCTGCATGGCAGCATTGCCTGTGATCCTTTCCGGGATGAAGAACCCGATTTTGATATCCTGGCCCAGATGACCCGCTGGGTGGACCTCAAAGCTCCCCGCCTGGGCACAATCCTCCTGGACGGGGCCGCCTATGAAGCCCAAGGGGCCTCCGCGGTGCAGGAACTGGCATACAGCCTGGCCTCAGCTCATCAGATCATCGGCGAACTCACCCAGCGCGGGCTTTCCATCGAGCAGCTTGCTCCCCGCTTCAACCTCAGTTTGTCTCTGGGCTCCAATCTCTTTATGGAAATCGCCAAAATCAGAGCTGCCAGAATGATGTGGTCGCAGCTCATCAAAAGCTGGGGCGGGAGTGAAAACGCCCAGCGGATTTGGATTCATGGCGTGACCGCTGCTTTCAACAAGAGCAGCTACGATGTCTGGGTGAATCTGCTCAGGACTACCACGGAAGGCTTCGCGGGAGTGATCGGAGGCGTGGACAGCCTTGAAATCACCCCGTTTGACGATACCGTAAGGGTCGCGGATGAGTTTTCCCGCCGCATTGCCAGAAACCAGCAACTCATTCTGGCGGAAGAAGCTCACTTCACCAAGGTGGTAGATCCTGCCGGGGGATGCTGGTACGTCGAAGCCCTGGCTGCTGAACTGTGTGAAAAGGCCTGGGGTCGTCTCCAGGAGATTGAAGCCGCGGGAGGATTTCTGAGCTCGCTCCAAGCCGGTACCCTCGACATGGAACTGCAGACTTTGGCCAAGGCCAGAATCGCGGCCGTCAATACCCGCAGAGACGTCAAAGTAGGCGTCAACATGTTTGCCAACCCTGGCGATGAACTTCTCAAAGCCCCCAGCGCCGATCCAGCCTGGCTGGACGAGGCAATGGAACGTTACGCGGAGCTGAAGAAGCGCCCCTCCTCGGGACTGGAAGACAGCCTCAAGCTGATCAGCGAGGATAGAAACAACGATTTCATGGTGGATATGATCTGCGACGCCTGGCTCCACAACGCCGACATCGAACAGATCGCCTCCGCGCTCGGCTGGAATATCAAGCTCAGACGGATGGACAAAGAACGCTCGGTCGGCATGATGGAAGCCCTCCGAATGGCCGTGGAAGCCTCCTCTATGGATACCCGCGTTCAGCTTCTGAACATGGGAAGCGTCGCCCAGTATAAAGCCAGGGCGGATTTCTCCAGCGGATTTTTCCAGACCGCGGGCTTTAAACTGCTGGACCGGTCTGGTTTTGATACTCCCGATCTGGCCATCGCTGCTGTAGCGGAAACCCAAGTACCGGCTGTCTGTATCTGTTCCACCGACGATCTCTATGTGGATCTGGTCCCGCGGCTCTGCACAGGCCTCAAGCAGCTTCCCAAACCGCCTGTCATTATCCTGGCAGGTTATCCAGCCGATAAAGTGGAAGATTATAAGGCTGCCGGAGTGGATATCTTTATCCACATCCGCGCCAACAATTATGACACCAATAAAGAGCTCGCGATGAGACTGGGGGTGACGCTGTGAAACCTGATCTGACCAAGATAAATCCGGATTTCAAACCCGGAACCGCCGCTCCCAAAACCTCCGCCCCCGTCTGGAAAACCAATGAACAGATAGAAGTCAAGGCTCTCTTCACGGCCGCAGACATGCAAGGCATGCAGCACCTGGATTACCTTTCCGGCTTACCGCCATTTCTGAGAGGACCCTATCCATCCATGTTTGTGCAGCGGCCCTGGACGATCCGTCAATACGCCGGATTTTCCACCGCCGAAGAGACCAACGCATTCTATCGCCGCAATTTAGCTATGGGGCAAAAGGGCCTTTCGGTAGCATTCGACCTTGCCACTCACCGCGGTTATGATTCAGACCATCCCAGAGTGGTGGGAGACGTCGGAAAAGCCGGTGTGGCGGTGGATTCCATCCTCGATATGAAGATCCTCTTCGACCATATCCCCCTGGACCAGATGAGCGTCTCCATGACCATGAACGGTGCCGTGATCCCCATCATGGCTTTCTACATCGTGGCCGCCGAGGAGCAAGGCGTCAAGCCTGAGCAGCTTACCGGCACCATCCAGAACGACATCCTCAAAGAATACATGGTGCGCAACACCTACATCTATCCTCCCGAAGCCTCCATGCGCATCATTGCGGACATCTTTTCCTACACCAGCAAGCACATGCCCAAGTTCAACAGCATCAGCATTTCCGGCTATCACATGCACGAAGCCGGCGCAACTGCCGATCTGGAAATGGCTTACACCCTGGCGGACGGACTGGAATACGCGCGGGCCGGCATCAAAGCCGGCATCGATATCGACGTCTTTGCCCCCCGCCTTTCGTTCTTCTGGGCCGAAGGGATGAACTACTTCATGGAGATCGCCAAGCTCAGGGGCGCCAGAGTGCTGTGGGCCAAGATCATCAATTCCTTCAATCCCAAGAATCCCAAGTCTCTGGCCTTGCGCACCCATTCACAGACCTCGGGATGGAGCCTCACGGAGCAGGACCCCTACAACAACGTGGCCCGCACCTGCATCGAAGCCCTGGCCGCCACCTTGGGACACACCCAATCCCTGCATACCAATTCTCTGGATGAGGCCATCGCTCTGCCCACCGATTTCTCTGCCCGCATAGCCCGCAATACCCAGCTCTATCTGCAAAACGAGACCTACATCACCAAAGTCATCGATCCCTGGGCGGGTTCCTACTATGTGGAATCCCTCACCGACGCCATCATGAAGAAAGCCTGGGACCACATCATGGAAGTGGAAAAGCTGGGCGGCATGGCCAAAGCCATCGAGACCGGGCTGCCCAAAATGCGCATCGAAGAAGCCGCGGCCAGGCGTCAGGCCAAGATCGACAGCAACGCCGACGTGATCGTGGGCGTCAATAAATATCGCCTTGCCAAAGAAGACCCCATGGAAATCCTTGAGGTGGATAACTCCGCCGTTCGTGAAGCCCAGCTTGCCAGGCTGGCCAAATTGCGCTCCGAAAGGGACGAAGCCAAAGTGCAAAACAGCCTCAAAGCCCTGGCCAATGCTGCTTCGGATGGGAGCGGCAACCTCCTGGAACTGGCTATCGACGCGGCTCGCAACCGAGCCTCTCTGGGTGAAATTTCCGATGCCATGGAAACGGCTTTCGGACGCCATCAGGCCACTATCAAACTGATCAGCAACGTGTATAGCAGCGAGTATAGCAAAATGGACGAGATCGAGAAAGTTCGCGGACTTACCGATGCCTTTGCCGCTTCGGAAGGACGCCGTCCCCGCATCCTGATCGCCAAAATGGGTCAGGACGGCCATGACCGCGGTGCCAAGGTAGTCGCCACCGCCTATGCCGACATGGGTTTCGACGTTGATATGGGCCCCCTTTTCCAGACTCCCGAAGAGACTGCCCGTCAGGCCGTTGAAAACGACGTACACATCATTGGCATGAGCTCTCTGGCCGCCGGCCATAAGACCCTGCTGCCGCAACTGGTGAGCGAGCTTAAACGCTTGGGACGCGAAGACATCGTCGTGATCGTGGGGGGAGTGATCCCCGCCCAGGATTATGACTATCTATTGGCCAACGGGGCCGCCGCCATCTTTGGTCCCGGTACCAAACTTCCCGAAGCGGCCACTACTATCATGAACAAACTGCTGGAAAACTGACTGGTTCCCGATGATTATGGATTTCACGCAGATTTCGCAGATTGGTCCGCAGATTGCGCAGATTAATTCGCTGATTGAGTGGATGGGCTATGAACTGATGAGGAAATCTCATTTTCAGCCATAAATCTGCGTAATCTGCGGGAAATAAAGGATCTACATGAGAAATGCAAATCCCCGGCTAAGAGCGATAGCCCATGACCGATAAACGCAAACCTGAATGGACTCCCGAAGGGGCTGGACCGGAATACGCGTCACGTGTGATGGCAGCTACAGAGCCGGGAGCCAGTCAAAACATAGCTCCCTGGCGAAAAGCGCGCGTCAAATACGACGTGGACAGCCTCGAAGCCGGGATCCTGACGGGAGACCGCACCAGGCTCTCACAGGCCATCACGCTGATAGAAAGCAATTCCAGCGCTCATTTCGAAGCGGGGCAGGAGCTCATCCGCAGAATCCTGCCTCGCTCCGGAAACTCTATCCGGATCGGCATCACAGGCGTTCCGGGAGCGGGGAAGAGCACCTTTATCGAAAGCTTTGGTTCTCTGCTTCTGGAGCAAGGACGCAAGGTAGCCGTCCTGGCTGTCGATCCCAGCAGCAGCATCTCCCGCGGCAGCATTTTGGGTGACAAAACCCGCATGGAAAAGCTCAGCCGTCATCCGGGCTCCTTTATTCGTCCCTCTCCCAGTTCGGGAGTTCTGGGAGGCGTGGCCCGCAAGACCAGAGAATCCATATTGCTTTGTGAGGCAGCGGGATACGACACCATCCTGATCGAGACCGTGGGCGTGGGCCAATCCGAAATCACGGTGCGCAGCATGGTGGATATCTTTGTGCTGATGCAAATTGCCGGAGCGGGAGACGAACTGCAGGGCATCAAAAAAGGTATCATGGAACTCAGCGACCTGATCCTGATCAACAAAGCCGATGGCGACAACCTGCAGGCCGCCAGACTGGCCAAAGCCGAGCTGGACCACGCCTTGCATTACATAAGGCCCTCCACACCCGGCTGGAAAAGCAAGACCATCCTCTGCTCCGCTCTGGATGGCAGCGGTCTGGCAGACATCATCACCGCCATTGACAGCTTTATGGAGAGCACCCAAGCCAACGGGGAGTTCGCGAAGCGCCGTCAATGCCAAACTTCGCAGTGGTTTGACTCGCTTTTGGATGAAGCCGTGCTGGCGAAGATCTATTCCCTGGCCGGCATTAAAGACAGACTTTCCCACATCAGAGAGGAAGTGAGAAGCCAGCAGACCCCCGTCGTGTTGGCAGTTCAGAAGATATTGGAACAGATAGACTTGCTCAACTGAACTGATTAGTATCCAGTTTCCCGCGGGAACCCCGCTTATTCCTCGCAGTGATGATGCCCTGCCGCCACCGGCGTTTTTCGCCGGAGAGCGCACGGGATCTCCACAGCGGCTAAAGGGAGAGGATGTAGCCGTTTTTCCACATAGGGATCGTAGAACCCTCAGAAAATGCTTGACACGCGTTGTGGAGATGATAATGTTTGCTCAAGAGATGGTGGGGTGAAAAGACCCACCCTCTCAGCCAAAGACCTGCGAGGTGTATCATGAGATGTCTAAAGCTGTTTATCGCCTTAGCCCTGATCTGGAGCTGTGTCAGCCTGAGCGCTCTCAACTTCTTCCTGCATAGCTTACAGGTGAATCCCAGCTCCGTATCCGCCACTCTGCGAATCGGAAATACTGCGGATGAAGATGTGGTATTGACCTTTCCAAGCGCGGGCACCTTCGATCTGATGGTGGATGGTAACGTGACCAATATCGTCTATCCTGGCATTCTCACGGAGCTCACGATCCCGGCCCACGACTTTATCAATCAGTCTGTATCATATGTTGGTTCAAGCGCTTTCACCAATGGCAGCCATTTAGTTCAAGCGCGGTATGTGTTGCCGGATAATCCTCCCGCGGGCAATCCACAGACCTTTTATTCCGGGACTCCCATCACCGATGTCTATGATCTGGAGTATGAGTTTAGCATCGATAGTGTAGGTCCGGCCAGCGTTTCCGGCACTCTCAGTATGCACAATCCCCACTCCCAATACTGGACGATGGGTTTTGGCTATGCCACTGTGGCCAGGATCTTTGTGGATGGCCAGCCACCGAGCGGAGTGGTTTATCTTCCCATGATGATTCAGGTCAATATCGATCCCGGAGACACATATACGGAGACTATGTATCACTATGCCTATACTCCATATAGCCCCGGGGTTCATTATGCTCAAGCGATGTTGTTTTTGACTGATGACATTCCGGTGAGCCCCCCGGTGGCATTCAATGTTGAAGCGGTGGAGGCCCATGATGAAACCGTCCCCGCGGTATTGCCACTGAGCCTGAAACTGGGTCCCAACCCCTGCCGCGCATCTCTGAACATCAGTTCCAGTTCCAAAGAAACTCAGACCTTCAGTATCTACGACCTCAAAGGCAGAAAGGTGTATGAAACCAGCTCGAACGGAGATTTCACCTGGGATGGCAGAGATACTGCCCAGAGGCCCTGTCCTGCTGGTATCTATCTGATAAAAGCCAGCCAGGGAGCCAGAACCGCTATCCAGAGGTTTGTGAAGCTGTAAAAGGCCCTTTAGCATATGCTCTGAAGTCAGTTGCTGAGCTGGCCCTTACTTATGGCTCCCGTGCCCCCCTATACCATCTCCTACCCATCCCGAACTTTATTGGGGATGGGTACGGCGAGCTACTGAGGGCCAAGCGGACAACGGGTAAGGGCGCGTCAGCGGTCCAGGATAGAATCGCTTGCCCCCAAAGGATATTTGACTAATTTATCCATATCGCTTATTGGAGATATTGATAAATGAAAATCACCGAACTCAGCACTGCCTACGCCAAAGTGCATTTGCCCGCCAAAGTAGTCCTGGCGGTCACTCAAAAGCCAGATGGAGGCTATAACCTGATCACTCTCGAGTGGTTTATGCGCACCTCCATCCAGCCGCCCATGTTTGCCATTTCGATTGGCCACTCGCGCTTCAGCCATGATTGCCTGGAGGAGAACCGCTTTTTTAACCTGGTGTTTCCCTCCCAGCAGATGAAATCTGTCTGCTCCCTCGCGGGCTCCAAGTCTGGCCGCGATATAGAAAAATTTACCGAAACCGGGGTAAAACACATTCCCGGAAAGCTGCGGAAGCTTCCTGTACTCTCAGACGCGATCGCCGTGTTTGAATGCGAAGTCGTGACCCAGGTGCACAGCGGAGATCACACCATCTATGTGGGTGAGGTTAAACACAGCTGGATGAACGAGGAAGGGGAGCTGTTGGTGTACCGCTGACTCTCGTATCGTCGGATTCCAATCCGGCGAGTGCTGTTATCGTAATCATATAAAACCCAGAGAAAAGCGGAGTCTGGGACAGAGAAAAACAGAGGTATATAAACAGAGGGATTGGGGGTTCTTTATGACTGCGTTCATAGACGCATCCTGAGTCACACGCCGATTTGGAAATCGACGATACCGGCCCCGGAAACGAAGACTTTTCCGGCCGCCCCCAAAAAAACCGCCCCGAGGTAGGGCGGCTTTAATGTTCTGGGCTTAATCCAGGCTTATTTTTTCTTGGTGAGGTGTTGGATGCCTTTCTTCTCTTTGTGGGTGATATGGTAGGCATCGATCACGAGGTTGCTGGCCACGAAGATGGAGGAGTAGGTCCCAAAGAACACACCCAGCACCATGGCAAAGGCGAAATCGTGCAGCACGCTGCCGCCAAAGAAGAACAGGGCCAGAGCGCTGAGCAGGGTGGTACCCGAGGTGATGGTGGTGCGGCTCAGGGTCTGGTTCATCGAGCGGTTGAAGATCACCGGGACGGGTTCTTTGCGATAGACTTTGAGGTCTTCGCGGATGCGGTCGAAGATCACGATGGTGTCGTTGATCGAGTAACCCACAATGGTCAGCAGGGCCGCGATGATCTGGAAGGTCATCTCCTTGCCGGTGATGGCAAAAGCTCCCACGATGATCGTCACGTCGTGAAAGAGGGCCAGAATGGCCATGAGCCCAAAGGTGAGCTCAAAGCGGAACCAGATGTAGATGATCATCAGGATGAGGGCGATCACGAGGGCCAGGGTAACCTGACTGCGCAGTTCGCCTCCCACTTTGGGCCCCACCACATAGATCTCTTCGATCACCTCACGTGAGAGGTCTCTATCTTTGACATATTCAGGGAAATTGGTCTGGATGATCTCAATGATGCGGTCTTTGGTCTTGCTTTCCACTTCATCGGTGTCTTTCTGGCTCTTAATCTTGATCAGGAAGGACGAATTGGCCGGGTCTCCGATATATTGGATCTCGGCTTCGGGGAAGCCGTTCTTCTTCAGGATGGAGCGCAGCTTGGAGACCTGCAGGTTTGGCACCTTGGCATCTGCCGCTTTCAGATTGACTTTGGCGGAAACGCCGCTGGTGAAGTCAATGCTCCAATTCAGGCTATTTGTGAAGATCGCGATCAGGCTCACGATCAATAGCAGAGCAGATATCGCGTAGGCAACATAGCGGATCTTGACGAAGGGGATGTTGGTGTTTCTAAACAGTCTCATTTCAAGCTCCTCAGATACTCATGGTCTTTTTGTTGCCGGTCAGGAAGAAGTTGTCCAGGATCGAGCGGACAAACACGATCGCGCAGAACATGGAGCCCACAATGCCGATGGCCAGGGTGATGGCAAAGCCGCGGATAGGACCAGAACCAAACTTGTAGAGCACCGCGGCGGCGATTAAAGTGGTGAGGTTGGCATCCCACACGGTGACCACGGCGCGTTTGTAACCGGCATCCACAGCGGAACGGGGAGTCTTGCCGGCGTCGAGCTCTTCACGGATGCGCTCAAAGATCAGCACGTTGGCATCCACTGCCATGCCGATTGTGAGGATAATTCCAGCGATACCAGGCAAAGTGAGGGTCGCGCCAAGCATGGTGAGCACGGCAAGGATAAAGCCAATGTTGAATACCAGCACAAAATCCGAAATGAACCCCGCGGCCTTGTAATAAATCAGCATAAAGAGGATGACGGCGATCAGGCCGATCAGACCAGCTTTGGTGCCGCTCTTGATGCTGTCCGCGCCAAGGGTGGCGCCGATGATGGAGGTGCTGATGGGGGTGATGGGAGCTTTCAGATTGCCTTTGCTGAGCAGGATGGCCAGTTCGTTGGCTTCGGTGGTGGTAAAGCTGCCGGTGATTTGAGCCCGGCCGCCAGGAATCCGATCATTGATCTTGGGAGCGGAATAGACCACTCCGTCCATCACGATGGCCAGAAGTTTGTTGACGTTGTCGCCGGTCACTTTTTTAAAGCGGCGGGCACCTTCACGCTTCATCTCGATGGAGACGTAAGGCTTGTTGGCGATGTTGGAATCGGTGGAATTGGGAGAGCCAAAATCCACTCTGGCTTTGGAAATATCGGTCCCGGTCATTTCAACGGCGGATTTAAGCACATAGAAAGGCCTGTCGGCATTGGGGTCCTGAAGGTCAATCTTTTGCATGGCAAGCTGATAGCCGGCCGGCACTAGCTTCACGAAGGTGGAATCCACGATCAGGTCATTGAGCAGACGGATGTTTTCCTGAGCGACCTCATAATTGACATCCCCACGGCTAATGAGGCTACGGAAGACACCGGCACTGGCATCCAGAGAATCGGGTTGGACCTTCAGGCTGTCAGCGATTGCTTTGTCCTGTTTGTCCAGGGCAGCAAGTTCCGGGAAGAAAGACAGATTCATTTTGACGGCCTGATCGATTGCAGTGAGCACCCGTTCGGATTCTTCATTGGAAGCCACGAGCTTAAACTCGAGCATAGCTGTCTTTTTTACAAGGCTTTCAGCGGCAAGATGGTCTTTCACGCCGGGCAGCTGGATCACGATGCGCTTTTCGCCCATTTTCTGGATTATCGGTTCGGCGACGCCGAATTGATCGATGCGGTTGCGGATGATCTCAATATTGTTGTCCACAGCCCCCGCGACCTGATTGGCAGGCAGCTTGGAGGTATCCACTTCGAGGATGATCTGCATTCCGCCTTTGAGGTCCAGACCCAGATTGAGCTTCTGGGAAGCCCACCATGAAGGCAGGCCGTCAAACGCCAAAGGAGCCAGGAAAAATGCAGTCCCCAAACAGAAGATGAGGATCGTGAGTCCGCGCCATGAGAATTTTTTCATTGGCTTATGCTCCATATTTCATTTTAGTAGTTGTAAATATCGGTTTCAGTCCAAAGATTTTGAACCGATTCATTCGTCAAGTGATTTATGATCAGGCTCAGCCGCGATCTGGTTTGAAGCCCACCGGTTTGTTTTCCGGCATGCCCTGTACTTTAATCTCCCCAAACTGCTTTTCAAAGGTCTCTATGTTCTTTTCCAGAAGCTGGAGAAACTGCTTGGCATGCGAGGGTGTGGAAACCACGCGGGTATATATCTTGGCATCTGGAATGCCTGGCAGGATGCGGCCAAAGTCCATAATAAACTCGGAGGGGGAATTGGTGATCACAAAGAAATTGGCATAGGTGCCTTCGCCTACTTTTTCGTCGATCTTGATGTTGATCTGGTTGGGTTGATTGGGTTGTGCCATCTTGATTACTCCTTGTATAGCATTACTTAATCGATTAGTTGTGAAGATGGGATCAAAGTCTGGGAAGCGCGGATCCTGTCTATTAAAAAAGCGTAATGACCGCTGGAAGCACAGAGCGACGAGTTGCCGAGGATGATCAGCCTCTCTTTGGCGCGGCTGAGTGACACGTTGAGCTTGCGGTCTACCTTCTGGTCGTCTGAGACCGCTTCCAGGGTCCTGAGGTCCGCCTTGTCTCTCAAAGGCAGCGTGATGATGATGATATCCCGTTCCGAGCCCTGAAAGCGCTCCACCGTGTCGATGGTCATGGCGGAGAAGGGACCGCCCAGTTCAGCTCTCAAAGCCTGGATCATGGCACGGTAGGGGGCCACGATTCCCACTCCGGTCGCCAGCTCTGTGATCTCGCCCAATTGTATGAGTTTATCCAGGAGCCGATGAATAATGACGCACTGATCCTCATCGTAGTAGGCATGAGTGGCAGGGGGGCAGTCAATCCATACGACCCGGTTTTTGAGGTAAGCAGGGGTGGTTTCGCTGGATTCAAGGGTACGTTGCTGGCGGGGTGTGCAACTGATCAGGTCATGGTGATAAAACTGCTGCACCAGTGCCGCGATCTCGTCATGCATGCGATAATGGCGGTTGAGCATGAAGCGGGCTTGCGGCCAGCCGTTTTGCTCGCTGAGCAGGAAGAGCCTCTCCATTAGTGAACGGTTGTAGCCGCTGTAGCAGAGCTGTCTGAGCTCCGCAGCGGTAAAGCTATAGGTGGCATCTGTTTGCGCGACGATCGGAGGCAGTTGATTCTGGTCTCCGATCAGGATACAGCGCTCCGCTCTGGCGATAATGCCCAGGATGTTGGGCTCGATGATCTGAGAGGCCTCGTCGATGATCAGGGTGCCGATGCCGGGTATGATCCTCAGCCAGTCGTTGATCCAGGAGTTACAGCTCTGCACGGTGGCCACCCAGACGCGATTGGTCTTCACAATTTCCTCGATCTCGTCAAAGCGCTTGTCCCTGATCAGGTTGCCCAGCAGCTCGAGCTCCACGTTTTGAGATCTGCCGGTGCGGATATGGGGGATCTGGTGCCTGGCCAGATTGGAGCAGATTTCATCCACGGCGCGGTTGGTGAAGCTGAGGATCAGAATGGTCTGATCGGAGTTTTGATAGAGACGGCGGATGAAACTGGTGATCAGGCCTGAGGTCTTACCGGTGCCAGGAGGGCCCTGAACCACACAATAGTCCCGCGCGGCATCGATCTGGGCTACAATGCTTTCCACGTCTTCAGCGCTGGCTACCCCATCAGTTTGGAATTCCGGTGCCATCAGTCCCAACAGCTTGCGGCGTTTTGCTTCCGGAGCTGCCAGGAAACCCGTGATCGAGGCCAGAGTGCCAAACAGCATGCTTTCCAGCAGGTCGTGTTCGATCGACCACAGCCTGTCCAGATCTGCAAACAGGGTGGGGTTCAGCACTCCTCTTGCCCTCACAAGCAGAGTGTCTTCACCCAGCGTGATCAGTTCTCCTCTGATGATCTCCTGGGCTGAGACGGAGCGGTCTTCCCGGTAGGCCACCACCACGTCACCTTCTCTGAAATCACTGATCCGGTCCCGGTCTTCGAGCTTGAAACGCAGGAGATTCTTGTCGATTGCCACCAGTTTCAGAGCGGGCAGCAGTTTATAGCGGCGCAGCTTCTCCTCTCGGCTCTGCTGCCAGAGGGCGTTGTATCCATAACCGGATTCGGAACGGTGGGTTCCCGATCCGATCTTGACATACCAGGTTTCTCTCACAGCCAGGCGCACCTGTTCCAGATACCATTCATATTCCAGGGGGTCCAGCGCGTTTAGGATGCTCTGCACGCGATGAAGACGATCTTTGACAAAGCCTGCCAGCTGATTGCCATCGTGAGACTTAAGCCAGTCGAAGAAGGTGGCGGGGTTTTCGGACAGCAGCTTCCAGATCCCGATGACGCGGTTGCGGCACATCAGGAGTTCCTGTTCCTGGGATATGAGGTTGGTGACGCCCCGCAGCTTGTCATCCGGCAGTTTGGAATAGAGGATGGAACTGGTGCCAAGGTTGGCGGCGCCATAGCATTCTTTGATCAGCATGTTGTAGCCGACCACCTGATAAAGATGTTGGGGCCAGATACCTGTTTGCGGAGCGTTACCGCTCTTGAGCTCCACGATGTAGTAGCGTCCCTTGTCTTTGTAGAGCAGATCGAGGCGACCCTGAAGGCCATATTTGGGAGAGATAAAAGAGGGCTCCAGCATCATGTCACGCTGGTGCGCGAATCTGGCCATGGCCCTCAGACGCGGCAGATGCTCATCTCTGATGATACCGTGAACCTGCAACGCTGCTTCCTTGCCCAGGGCCACCAGAGGGATGGGCGCTCTGGCCATGCTGTCCCGGAATAACTGGTTGTAATCAGCGTCCGGATCGAACATAAGTTCGTCAAAGATGTTGTTGACTGCCGATCCGATCGCGAGGCTCTGAGTGCTCTCCTCTGAAATCAGTCTGCCCAGGACAGCCAGTTCGGGATTGATTCCTTTGGAAGAAACGCATTCCGCGAGCGCGCTTACGTCGATCAGGTAATCCGGTTCGATCACAATCATCGTGCCGGGATTGTCAATATATTGATCCGCGGCCCCAGAGCTTTCGCTGAGGTTGAGGCAGTTGATCGTGGCCCATTTCCACAGACAGCGGTCGAGCAAAGACCACTTTCTGCCCTCGGACTTAGGATCGTCTCTGAGGTAGATACATACTGAGCGGCCATCTTCTTCAGCGGCAGTGATTTCGATGCCGGTATTCTGCTGATCGCCGTGTTTCAGTTTCCAGCTTAGCACCACCCCCAGGAAGCTGTGTTTCCTGGCATGAGGCCTGTCTGGAAAAGGGCTGGCGCGATGCTCTTGCAGAAATTGGTCCAGCTCCTTGAGGTCCAGCTCTTCCTGATACCAGTGCAGCAAGGCTCTCATCACCCAGGCGCAACTGAAGAGATCCGTGTCTGAGGGTTCAAAGCCGTTCTCATGGGCGCATTGGTTGCCCAGGATGCGTAACAGGTTGGCCTGTTGGTTCAGGGCGTCTGGCAGGGAGACCTGTTCACGCAGAAACTGCATCCTGGCAAAGAGGCCGCTCAACGAGACGGAAGCGTCTCTGGTGAGCTCTTTGTAGAGCTCGTCCAGCAGGCCGCGCAACAGGATTATCCTGGCTTTGGTGCTATCCGGTCCCGTGCAGATGCTCAGTAGCCGGTTCAGGATATCAGAGGCGATATCCTGATGCAAAAGTGTCATTTATGCTTCTTTCGCTTGCCGATGATATTGGTCCTCACCCAGCCCCAGTTGTAGATCAGATGGATGGTTCCGACGATAAAGAAGAGCGTTCCCGCCCAGGTGTGGATCACGCTCAGATCTTCGCTGCCCCGCATCGATTCGGGACCGAACTTGGAGAGCAGCATGGCGATAAAGGTGGTGAGCACCAGAATAAACAGGATGGGGTTGATGAATTTGAGAGCGGTGTTTTTCATTGTTCCTCCTCATTGACAGATTCTTGAGAACCCTCTTTGCTAAAGAATGCCGCCACAAAATCTGAGATGTTAAAGTCTTCCAGGTCTTCGATTCCCTCTCCGATCCCGATCAGCCGGACCGGCAGTTTCAGGTTGTGCTTGAGGTTAAAGATGATCCCGCCCTTGGAAGTGCCATCGTATTTGGACAGGATCAAACCGGTGAGGGCCATAGCTTTATCAAAGTGGCTGGCCTGGGAGATGGCGTTCTGACCGGTGGTGGAATCCAATACCAGCAAAGCATGATGGGGGGCTTCGGGAATCAGTTTCTTGATGGTGCGGTCGATCTTGGAAAGCTCGTTCATGAGCTTGTCTTTTGTGTGCTGACGTCCGGCCGTGTCGATCAGTACTACATCGATGTCTCTGGCAATGGCGGAGTTGATGCCGTCATAGATCACCGCGGACGGATCGGCGTCGGGCTGGGATTTGATGAATCCCGCTCCGGCCCGCTCAGCCCAAATGGCCAGTTGTTCGATGGCTGCGGCCCTGAAGGTGTCCGCTGCCACAATCAGCACGCTCTTGCCCAGTTTCCTGAAGCGATAAGCGATCTTGCCGATGCTGGTAGTCTTGCCGACTCCGTTGACGCCCACGAAGACGATCACCCAGGGCTTGGCATCCACCTCTTCAAAAAAGCCGCGCTCATCAGAGTCCGCTTCGAGGTCCTGATCATCAATCGTGAGCAAAATGTCTCTCATGATCTCCTGCAAGGCGTCCTGGACCTCAGAGGCGTCATCGATCCTGTCCACTCTGATCCTGGTGGTGAGTCTTTCCATGATCAGCTGGGTCATTTCCACGCCTGTGTCGCAGCGCAGCAGGATGTCTTCGATCTCTTCCATCAATTCTTCATCGACTTTGCCTCTGAGGCGGATAGCCTCAGCGATTCTGCCAATGAATCCGCTTTTTGTCTTCGCCAGTTTTTGGCGCAGGTTTCTCATGATGCTCAGCATTCGGCTCTCCTTGGGCGATTGTTGTTGACATTCTAACAGCTTGCCATAAAATTGAACCATCATTCAGAGTCAACGAAAATCTAAAGCTTAGATGCTTTGCGGGCGGGATGCTTCACGTGAGTGAGCGATCGTCCAAACCTGATAACCCAAAACGATTCAACCATAAAACCCATAACCCCCGAGGATTAGATGACACAAAGTTCGTTCAGGCCGGAACTGCTGCTGTTGCTGTTGTTCCCGCTGCTGGTCACATATCTGGCCCTGGGCTTGTTTGATAATAAGGAGCAAGCCCAGACTCAGACCATGGATTCACACATGCAAGCCACCTTTGGAGACAGCGCTTATTCGCTGGTGAGAATCGCGGGTGGTGAAGACGCGCCACCGGTCTCCAAACCCCAACGCAAAACCATTGGCAATCTGGAATTCAGTCTCGCGCTGGCCCTGATCATTGGACTGGCTGGTCTGCTGGGACATTATCTCAGGAGCCGCTGGTTCTGGTACGTGATCATCACGGTGGCCCTGATCTTTACGGTATTGGGCTCGTCCTATGTGGGGATCAAGCTCACGGCTTTCTTTTTACCCAATCTGATCCTGGCCGCGGTCCTGGCCCTGATTATTACCAAGCTCTTCTACAACGGCTCTCTGATCCGCATCCGTATGGTGCTTTGCTCAATTCTGGGCGCCATAGTGATCACCCTCTACTACCGGCTTCTGTATATCTTTACCGGCCAGGAGTTTACTGCGGAAGACTGGCAGTCCCGTTTTGTGGTTGCCCTCATCAACCTGATATTCATCACCTTTGGCATGTCGCTGGCGGACCTGGTGATTACAGGCCTGGCCAGAAAGCGCGTTCAGCCTTTGCCTATGGCTGAGGACGAAGACGAAGATGCTGAGCGATAGAGACTATTTCCTCCTGCCTCAGGATCTTGGTTTGATAGACTACCGTCAAGTGTTTGGAAACGACCATCCCGTCTATGTGGAAATCGGCAGCGGCAAGGGCGAATTCATCTCTCAGTATCCCATTCTGCATCCCCATTCCAACTTTCTGGGGTTTGAAGTGCGGGACAAGCGAGTCCGCAATATCCTCAAAAAACTGGACCCCGCCAGGCATCCCAACGTCCGGCTGGTGGAGCTTTTAGTGGACCACCGCATCACGGAAAGCCTGCCCCGGGAGTCCATTCACGGCATCTTTATCCAGCATCCTGACCCCTGGCCCAAAAAGCGCCATTTCAAACGCCGTCTCATCCAGCCGGCTTTCTTGGACGCGATGGCCAGTATATTGGTCCCGGGAGCTTTTGTGCAGATTTCCACTGATCATGTGGAATATGCCAATTGGATTGCGGAGGAATTTTTGAGAAATTCGTTTTATGAATCGGTCTATGACGAGACCATCCAAAGCACCTCACACTTGGAGGACCATGTCATCACCTGGTTTGAACAGGAGCAGCGCCGCCTGGGGTATGAACCTAACTTTATGCTTTTCAAGAAGATATGACGGGAGGTCTCAATAGTGCATCAGCTCAATGAAAACAGAGAAATCAATGTCATGCTCAATCAGGTGGTAGCCTCGATCAACTCTTTGGCTGAGCAGCAGGTGCTTCATATACAGAGACTTACCAAGATTGGCGAAGCGCTGTCTTCGGTAACGGACCTGGATATGATCTTCGATATGATTCTGGAAGAGGCCATCGAGTTTACCAATGCCGACGGCGCGACCATCTACAAAGTCAATGAGGAGAGCCGCCAACTGGAGTTTGAGATCGTCTACAACCGCACCATGAAGATGCGGCAGGGCGGCACTCACGGAGTGGTCAACTGGCCCAGTATCCCTCTCTTTGACGAGGATGGCAAACCCCGCCTTTCACATATAGTTACAGCGGTCTATCACAGCAAAAAGTGCGTCTGCTTTGATGACGTTTATGAAACCAAAGACTACGACATCAGCGGAACGATCAAGACGGACCAGACCTATGGATATCGCTGCAAATCGATGCTGACTCTGCCCCTCAAAAACCACGAGGACGAGGTGCTGGGGATCATTCAGATGATCAACGCCACGGACCCGGGCGGTAACGTGATCAGCTTTAACGACGAGCACCGCACCATGCTCAATTCGCTGGCTTCGCAGGCCGCGATTGCGCTTTCCAACCGGCGCCTCATCGAATCTTTGGAAACCCTGTTGCTGCAATTCATGCAGTCGATCGCCAAGGGTATCGAGCGTAAAAGCAAATACTCTTCTGATCATATCACCCGGGTGGCCAGGCTCACGGACATGTTTGCCCTCAAGCTCAATGAAGCCCCGAAGGGCGTCTTCAAAGACCTCCACTTCAGCGATTCCGAGCTCAAGGAGCTCTCCATGGCCGGCATGATGCACGACGTAGGCAAGATCATCACCCCGGAATTTATCATGGACAAGAGCACCAAGCTGGAGACGATCCTGGATCGGATCGATCTGGTGCAAGAGCGCTTCAAAAACATGAAGCTGCTCTTCAGATATCTGCGCCATGAACTCTCTGAAGATCAATTCGCGGCCTTTGTGGCAGATAAACTGGGTACCCAGGCAGTTCCAGGAGAACTGGAAAGCTATTTAGACGCTGAGCTGGCTTTTATTCAAAAGATCAACATCGGCGGTGAATTCCTCCCCGATGGAGATATCGAACGCATCGAACGCCTCTCCGCGATCAAGTTTGAGTGTGAAGGTGAAGAATATCTGCTGATCACCGCGGAAGAAAAGCGCAATCTTCAGATCCGAAAGGGCACTCTGATGCCGGAAGAGATCAAGGTGATGTCCCAACACGTATTTGTCACCTGGGAAATGCTTTCCGAGCTCAGTTTTCCCAAAAAATACTCCAACGTGGCCTTCTATGCCGCCACTCACCATGAAAAGCTCAACGGCAAAGGTTACCCATGGGGCCTCACTGCAGACAAGCTGCCCATCCAATCCAGGATTATCGCCGTGGCCGATATCTTCGAGGCCCTCACGGCCGCGGACCGTCCATATAAGAAAGCCAAAACCCTCTCCGAATCCCTCAAGATCATGGCCTTCTGCGTCAAAGACGGGGATCTCGATGCCGATCTGCTGGATTTCTTCCTCGATTCCGGTCTCTATCTGGATTTTGCCAACCGCTTTATGAATCCTGACCAGATCGACAGCCCCGATATTCCTGCCCTCAAAAAGATCTACAGGCCTGAAGGGTCGGATTCCGATCCGGCGCGCGCCACCACCTCATCGTCAAAATGACCCTCGCTGATTTCAGCGGTCAGAAAATCTGGCTCGCTCCCCTCGCCGGATATACCGACCGGGCCTTCAGAGTCCTCTGCAAAAGACACGGGGCGGATGTGCTGGTGAGCGAAATGGTGAGCGCGGACGGCCTCACCCGAGAATCCTTCAAGACTCCAAAGCTCATCCACTTTGGGGAAGAAGAGCGCCCCTATGCCGTCCAACTCTTTGGAAGCGATCCGCTTGTGATGGCCAGAGGGGCAGCATTATGCCTTGAATTCCAGCCTGATCTGATTGACATCAACATGGGCTGCCCTGTAAAAAAAGTGATCAAACGCGGGGCTGGAAGCGCGCTTATGACAGATCCCCCCAGGGCCGCCGCCATCGTAAGGGAAGTCAGGAACGCTCTGGATGGCCGGATTCCTCTCAGCGTCAAATTTCGCAGCGGTTGGGACAGTGGCAGCCTCAACTATCTGGAGTTTGGGCTCCTGCTGCAGGACAGTGGTGTGGACCTGATCTGTCTGCATCCCCGCACCGCTAAACAGATGTTTTCAGGCACAAGCAACTGGGACCACATCACCCATCTGAAATCCCGCCTTGACATTCCGCTGATCGGCAATGGCGATATAGTCTCTCCCGAGGCGGCTTTAAGAATGTTTGAAGCTTGTGGTTGTGACGGGATCATGATCGGTCGCGGGGCTTTGGGAAGACCATTTATCTTTAATCAGATCAAGGAATTGATTTCGCAGGGAATCTATCATCCCAGCACGCGTGACCAGCTCAGGAGCATCATGTCCGAACACCTTGAGCTGGCCCTCCAGTTCAAGCGGGAAACCGTGGTGGTAAAAGAAATGCGCAGCCAGCTATGTCACTATGTGAAGGGCGTAGTGGGAGGAGCGGAACTGCGCAGACAGATCAACACCTGTCCGGACGCCGCCACTCTCAGAGCTCTGATATACAGCTTTCCCGCCCTGAAATAACTGATTACCGCTCTTCACCATCTCTACGCTCTCCAATCGAATCAAATAGGTTCTCCCTAGCGCCTCGTTACCTTTCCCTACTTCAGCGCGGATTCAATCTCATTCATCTCTATCCCTCTGGAATAAAAGAAGTTTGACAATCTCATGCTTCCGTTCCATCAATTCATCAATTTCTCGCTTTCTCATCCATCCGCACCAGCCAACCACGCCATCCCATCAGAGGCCTTGTCCTTTTCCTGCCTGATCAGTTGCCGTGGAGATACGGTGCGGCCTCCGGCGAAAAACGGGGGAGAGCGCACGGTATCTCAACGGCGGGTAAATAGGCAAGAACTGACGCGGAAAGAAACGAATTGAGCGGTGATAGTATCCAATGCCGGTCTGATGCATTGCTGAACGTCCAGCCGGGATTAAATCCTGGTGAAACCCTCTGAGGTACAGTATGATAGCAAGGATCCACCTTGATCAGGATGTTGTGGCCAGACTTTTGACTTGACAGATATTATCACATCAGACATTGTATGCCAAACCGATTGTTTCTTAGTGATTCTTGTTTACCAAGTGGGTAATCGGTTCTACAGCAATAATTAGAATATAATTACATAAAGAGGATTCTGAATGATGCCGCAGAAAAGTGTTTTCAAAGTTGAATTAAGCGCTGAACTGCCACCCGCTCCCATGTTCGAACCAGGCATTCGCAGGGCTCCTGACCGGGGACTTGATCTCGGTCCGCAGGATGTTAAACAGGCCCTAAAAAACGCTCTCCGCTATATACCCCAGCACTTGCATCCCATTCTGGCGCCGGAATTTCTGCATGAACTGACCACCATGGGCAGGATCTATGGCTACCGATACCGTCCGCAGGGACGCATCTTTGGCAGGCCTATCGACTCATATCAGGGTATCACTCCGGCTCGCGCCCTGCAGGTGATGATCGACAACAATCTGGATTTTGATATCGCCCTTTATCCTTATGAGCTTGTGACTTATGGCGAGACCGGCCAGGTCTGCCAGAACTGGATGCAGTATCAGCTCATCATGAAATACCTGCAGGTGATGCGTGAGGACCAGACTTTGGTGGTGCAGAGCGGTCATCCCCTGGGGCTCTTTCCCTCCTCACCCCAGGCCCCCAGAGTGATATCCACAAACGGGCTGGTGATTGGCAAATGGGATAATCCCGTGGAATTTAAAAGGCTCACGGCCCTCGGGGTGGCCAATTATGGACAAATGACAGCCGGGGGCTGGATGTATATTGGGCCTCAGGGCATCGTGCACGGCACCTATATCACCCTCCTGAACGCGGGCCGCAAGTATTTGGGCATTCCCGCGGACCAGGACCTGGCCGGAGTGCTCTACATCTCCAGCGGTCTGGGTGGCATGAGCGGAGCTCAATCCAAGGCGGTGGAAATCGCGGGGGGAATTGGCATCATAGCAGAAGTGGATCCCAGCCGCATCGAGACGCGTCATTCGCAGGGTTGGGTGAGCAAGGTTTCTTCCGATCCGGCGGAGATTTTTGGCTGGGTGGAGGAGTATCGCCGTTGCCGGAAGCCTGTGTCCATTGCTTACCACGGAAACATTGTGGATTTGCTGGAATATGTGGATATACACGACATCAAAGCCGAACTGATTTCAGACCAGACTTCCTGCCATGCCGTTTATGAAGGGGGCTACACCCCCGCCGGAATCACATTTGAGCAGGGACGGGAGCTCTTGGCCCGTGACCCGCAGAGCTTTCATCAAAAAGTGGATGAATCGCTGCGTCGTCACTATCGGGTTATCAAACGGCTCTGCGCCAAGGGAGCACGTTTCTGGGATTATGGCAACAGCTTTATGGCCTCGGTGTTCGATGCCGGAGAGATTCAGATCGCACGCAACGGGCAGGACACCAACGATGGTTTTATCTGGCCTTCCTATGTGGAAGACATCATGGGGCCGATGTGTTTTGATTATGGCTATGGTCCTTTTCGCTGGGTCTGTCTGAGCCGCAAGGATGAGGACCTGCGCAAGACCGATGCCGCGGCCCGGGCTTTGATAGATCCCCTCCGCAACTCCATGGACCGCGATAACTATCACTGGATATCCAACGCCGAAGAAAACAAACTGGTGGTGGGCACCAAAGCCCGCATCCTCTATGCCGATGAAGAAGGCAGGGTGAGGATCGCCCGCAAGTTTAACCAGATGGTGCGCGACGGCGAGATCGGACCAGTGATGCTGGGTCGCGATCATCACGACGTCTCCGGCACGGATTCACCTTTTCGTGAAACCGCCAATATCCGGGACGGCAGCAACGTGATGGCCGAGATGGCCACTCACTGCTTTGGAGGTAACATCGCCAGAGGCATGACTTTGGTGGTGCTGTCCAATGGGGGAGGAGTGGGCATCGGACGTTCCATAAACGGTGGCAACGGCATTGTGCTGGATGGCAGCCCCAGAATGGATGAAGTGGTGACCAGCGCTCTGAGCTGGGACGTGATGGGAGGTGTGGCGCGCAGAAACTGGGCCCGCAACCCCGGTGCGGTCGAAACCGTGGAAGCCTGGAACGCCAAACACGCATTGGAAGGAGCGATCACGGTACCGGCCCCGGTGGATGAGACGGTTGTTGATGCTTTGATCGGAGACACGCGTATGGGAGGAAAACTATGAGCGCTCACAATCAGCAGTTTGTCAAACTGATGAAAGCGGCAGGGATTGCCGATCCTGTGATCCGCACCTTTGGGGCCTATTATGAGAAACTGGTCAAAGGTGAAAAAGGCTTCCTGCCTGAAACGGCCATCCGGCCTCCCTCTGAAACCAACCTGGTCTCCTATGATCAGATTGCCTCGCGGCGCAGTCTCTCGATGCTAAAACGGACGGTGGTAATCAAGCTGAACGGTGGCCTGGGAACTTCGATGGGGCTGAGCAAGGCCAAATCTCTGCTGCCTGTGAAGGGCAATATGAATTTCCTGGATGTGATCACGCGTCAGGTGCTGGCCCTGAGAGCCAGCTCCGGATACGACGTGCAACTCCTCTTTATGAACAGCTATAATACCGACGCCGACACCTTGAACTACCTGAGCAAATATCCTGATCTCAGCCGTCAGGACTTGCCGATATCCTTTGTCCAGAACAAGTATCCCAGAGTACGTCAGGACGATCTGGCTCCCTTCGAGCCCTCGGATAAAAATCAGCTGTGGAATCCCCCCGGACATGGTGACCTATACACCGCCATGGCTGCCAACGGACTGCTGGACAGCCTGATAGACAAGGGTTACCGCTACGCCTTCGTCTCCAACTCAGACAACCTGGGCGCTACCGTCGACACAGCCATTCCGGCCTGGATGGAGGCCAACCAGGTCAATTTCCTGATGGAAGTCTGCGAGCGGGGTGAAGTGGACCGCAAGGGTGGCCATCTTTGTGAGGATGCCAGCGGCCAGTTGATGCTGCGGGAAATAGCTCAGACACCCGCGGAGGATTTGGCCAGGTTTCAGGATATCGCTTACTATAAGTATTTTAATACCAACAACCTGTGGATAGATCTCAAAGCCCTGCAATGGAGCCTGATCTCTTCCGACGGAGTATTTCTGTTGCCTCTGATCATCAATCCCAAGACGGTGGAAGGCATACCGGTCTACCAACTCGAAACCGCCATGGGGGCTGCGATCAGCGTGTTCAACAACACCCGGGCTTTGGTGGTGCCGCGTTCCCGCTTCGCGCCTGTAAAAAAGAACACCGATCTGCTGGCTATCTGGAGCGATGCTTTTGAGCTCAACGACCAGTATCAGATCGTGTTGAGGCGTGGGCTTAGCGTTCCGCCCGTGATCGATCTTGAGGATGCCAACTATGGCAGGATAGATCAGATGCTGGCAAAATTCAAGGACGGAGTGCCGTCCCTGATGGATTGCAAGTATTTCAAGCTCAAGGGCGATATCAGTTTTGGCGAAGACGTGATCTGCGAAGGAAAGGTGAGCATCGAGGCCTCACAGCCCATTCACCTCAAGAGCCGTCTGCTGACGGGTGAGATCAGGTTATGAGAGCTGCAAGTTTCCTTAGTTTCCCGCAGATTACGCAGATTTATACGCAGATTTCGCAGATTATTAAACTGTCTAAAGGATTTGTTCCAACTTCCTTCTCAATTTCCACGACCGCATCCAGGCTCCTGCCTTCTCAAGCTTCACAAAATCCGCGTAATCTGCGCACCAATCTGCGTAATCTGCGGGAAATAAGAGATTCGCAAATTATTAAACTGTCTAATGGATTTGTTCCAACTGCCTTCTCAATCTCCACGACCGCATCCAGGCTCCTGCCTTCTCAAGCTTCACAAAATCTGCGTAATCTGCGCACCAATCTGCGCAATTTGCGGGAGATAAGAGATTCGCAGATTATTAAACTGCCTAATGGATTTGTTCCAACTGCCTTCTCAACCTCCACGACCGCATCCAAGCTCCTGCCTTCTCAAGCTTCACAAAATCCGCGTAATCTGCGCAGCAATCTGCGCAATTTGCGGGAAATAAGAGAATTGCTGGAAACACGAATGATACGAGGTGATGGATAATGCTTTCACGCGCGCAAAAAATCAGGCTTGGGGCCTTTATTATGGTAGGTTCCCTGCTCCTGTTGATGATCCTGATCGCCATTGTGGGAAACCGTCTGGTGGATAAGAAGGACACTTATTACATCAGTTTTGAGAACTACTCGGTGAGCGGCCTGCAAGTAGGCGGGACCGTCAACTACAGTGGCATTAAAGTTGGCCGGGTGGAGAATATCAAGATCGATCCCAAGGACGTGACCAAGGTGATCATCACGATCAGCGTGGATCGCGGAACCCCCATCAAGGTTGATACCCAAGCCACGCTGGCATATATGGGCATTACTGGGATCAAGGCGGTTGAGCTATCGGGGGGGACCAACCAGGCGGCGCGGTTGAAACCGAAAAGCTTTATCAAAACCGGCTCCAGCATGATCGATGACATCAGTGACCGGGCGCTCTCGATTGCGGATAAGATTGATATCATCGCCGCTAATATCGGCAGCCTCACCGATGAGGAAAACCGCCGCAACATCGCGGATATCCTGTCTCAGACCAGCATGCTGCTCAACGACACCCGGGAAAACCTGAGTACCACAATGATTTCTTTGAACCAGGTGGCCACAAATACTGCCCGCCTGACCGACGGGCTCAACGACTCAATCTCACGTATCACAGACACTTTCGTGGATAATGTCAATCAGCTGACTCAGACCAGTTCAGGCAGCATTTCAGAGCTTTCACAATCCACCCAGAGCAATCTGACCCGTCTCACGGACAGCGCCACCACCGGGATCTCAGATCTGTCAGAATCCACTCAGAGCAATCTGACCCGCCTCACAGACAGCGCCACCACCAGTATCTCCGGGGTGACAGACAACGTCAACCGGGTTATGAGCAGAATGAGTGACGATGTATCAAGCAAACTGGACCTTTTGACCCGCTCCGCCACGGGATCGCTCGATTCGATCTCTATGGCCACTACTGGGAGTTTACGGGCCCTGACATTCTCCACTTCCAGCAGCCTGAACGCGATCACCAAATCCACCACCTCCAATCTTGACAGCCTGGGCTACACCACCAAGGCCAGCATCGAAAGACTGGTCACGCAGCTCAGCAGCGAGCTTGATCTGGTGAGCGGCAGTCTGGACAGGAGCATCAATGAGATCAGCGCCAGCGCCAATCAGCTGCTGGCCGATACCAGGATTCAGCTCAACGAAGTGGGCTCCAACAGCAACCAGATGATCCTGAACACCACGCGCCAGATCGCAGAGCTGAGCGCTCAGATTAACCGCTCCCTCTTGAGAGTGAACGGCATTATGGAATCTCCCGAGCTGGCCAGCATAATCACAAACCTCAACGTGCTCTCGGGGCAACTCTCTCAGGCCAATCTCAAGGATCTGGTTGTGGAACTCACGACCACGCTGAATCGTGCCTCCACCGCGATTGCCACGATAGATCGCACTCTCCTGAGAAATCGCGCCAACATCAATGAGACCCTTGAATCCCTCAGAGAGGCCAGTGTCAATCTGAATGAATTCTCGCGCCAGATCGCGGAACAACCCTCCACCATCATTCGGGGGAACTGATGATATGCGTTACGCGTTACGCGGTATGCGTTATGATCACGCACCGAATTGGCATTCGACGTTACTGGCCTCCGCAAACGAGGACTTTTACGGCTCCAATGGCGAGAGCTGTTCAATTGTCAATTGTCAATTCTCAATTCTCTGTTCCTCTGTTTTAAAAAAGTGAGGTTTGTCATGAAGTTTAAACTCATCATCTACATCGCGTTGCTGACGGGCCTGGCTTTGACGCTGAGCGGATGTTTGTCAAAGGTGGACAGACTGACCACCAATTACTATATCCTCGATTATAAAAAAGCCACCGAAAACCCCATCCTGCTGCTCAGTGAGCCCTTTCCAAAGACCTGTGAGGTCTTCGACACGGAAGTGAATCGCACCTACAGCCGCAACCAACTGGTGGTCAAAGAAAACTTCTCCAAGGTTTCCTATCTGCCCGGAGACCTGTGGGCAAACCGTCTGACGGACGCCATTCCCAATCTCCTCGTGCAGCGTCTGAAGGCCTACAACCTCTTTCGCCAGGTAGAGCGTTCCACGGGTGATATTTCCCCCAATTACTATCTGGAAACCAATCTGCTCAACATCGAAAAGGTGATGTCAGATAAGCCCAGGGCTTATCTCAGGATGGAATTCAAGCTGCGGGACGCCGCCTCGCAAAGAGTGCTGGTTCCCTATCTGCATGATTCCTACAAGCCTTTGATCTCCGCGGAACCCGTGCATCTGGTGGAAACCTACAACGAGATGCTGATGGAAGCCACGGACTTTTTTGTGGCCCAGTGCCGTCTCTTTATGGAGGGCAAACCACTGCTGCCGGTTTTGTCCAAATCCTCGGAAGACCCGCTGGAGCAGTTTGTGGGGACTCAGTCTGAGATTATGAATTCACAGATCTCCGACGGCGAGTTGCTGGTGCTGCTCAGCTCTGAGACCGACGCGGAAATTCATTACAGCTACCTTGAGATAGGTGAGGAAGTCCCGATAAAAAGGCAAGGGATCATTGGCGTGCCAGAAACCGTCAGGCCCGGGAAGTATAAGCTGCTTCTGGGAGAAAAGGAAGATTACCCTGTCAACGTTCAGGTGGATCCCAAACGCCGCACCACCGTCCAGGGCCAGTGGGGTGAATTGCTGGTGCTGATCATGGACCAGTCGCAGAGCAAAGTGAGGCTGGGCTACAACCTGTGGAGAAAAAAGCCGGACGCGTATGATTATTACTACTATGGATCGGACACCAGCCTTGGAGATGAGGACTTTGGACAGAAAGAGAAGGTATGGCTGCTTCCCCCGGGAACCTATATGTTCAAGATCGGCAGCGGTCCCTGGGACGATCTGAAGGATTTTACCACCGTTACGATCGCCAAGGGGGATTCCAAACTGCTCACCGTGATCGTGGATCCCACTGGAGACCGTAACTATATGCTGGGTGCGGGCTTGCTGGGCAACAAAGATGCCGTATTAGGTAAAAGCAGGCTCCATAAGGGGACGCTTACCCTGGATTTCAATATCACCGCCAGCAACGACATCTCAGAGGACGATCCCAGCTACGATGTGTCTCTGGTGGGACGAACCGACAATGTTCTGGACTACCAATACCGGTCTATGCGTTTCACCGCCCGCAGCCTTTACAGCCTGGGATTGAGGCTCGTCACCAATACCGATTTGCGCGTCAATCCAGACACCTATTCTCTCAAGAATGTGGTGCTCTACACTCCGCTGCGGGAAGTAAAATTCCTCCGCAACTTCTCATTCTACGGCAGGGCGGATGTGAACACCCATTTCTTTGACGAGATTCTTCACTATCAGGAGCCCAGAAACATCATTCTGACCTGCGCCAGGGGAGACACACTCTGGCGCGCGCCAGAGCAGGACCAGGTGCGCACCAAGATCGCCCTGTTCCCGCTCAGGCTGAAAGAGGGACTGGGGATCACCTATCGCTGGGTGCTGAGTCCCAGATTCTCAGCCAGCATCAGGGGCGGCTATGGATGGCAGCAGGATATCAACAAACGCTCCTTTTCTTCGCTTTATACAGGTGTGCCAAGTCAGGTGCCTGGAGATACTCTGCGCTATGATGTATATACAGAGGCCTGTTCCAACTATGATTCCGGGATAGAAAGCACTTTGGTGGTATCGGCCATCAGCCTCCTGAACTTTCTCACCATCAACTCCAGCATCGATGTGCTGTTTCCCATGACCAACGACCAGGAACCCCGTTTTGACAGTGAAACCCGCTTCAATATCAAGCTTTACCGCAATCTCTCCATGGATATCAGCTTGAATGTGGAATACGATAAAGCCCGCAAAGACTGGGTAGTCTACAACTACACTTCCTTTCTCAGGCTGGCGATCTTCTATTGATGTATAAACTGCAGCTCGAATCATCCGCGCTGGCACTCTCGGGCAGGGTTACCAGAGACGATGTGCCGGCTTTTCTGATAGAGGCCAGGGACATCCTCAAAGGCAAGCAGCCGCGCGCTTTAGACCTCAGCGGGCTGGAATATCTGGACAGCGCTGGCGTGGCTGGACTGGAGGAGCTGATCCTGGAGCTCAAAGCAAGGGTACCGGAGCTGAAGATAATTCCCTCAACCCCTGAAGTTGAGCAAGTGAGGCAGACTTTCAAAGACAGCGATCAGCCAGTTCCCAAACCAGTTTCGCCCGGTCCCTTCGAAAGTCTGGGAGAATCTATCCTGCAAGGTCTGGCGGGCTTTAAAGAGGCGTTTGTGCTCTGCAGTGAACTGGCCTGGTGGTCTTTAGCCGGCTTGTTCGATAAAAAAGGCCAGCGCAAAGGCAGTTTCACGGCCCAGGGAGTGCTTTTGGGCTACAACGCTCTGCCGGTGGTCTGTCTGCTGTCTTTTATCATCGGCTTCATCCTGTCACTCCAGTCTGCCGCGCAGCTAAAGATTTACGGCGGTAATGTGTTTTTACCTGATCTGCTGGCCGTCACGCTGGTGAGAGAGATGGGGCCTTTGATCACAGCCATTATCGTGGCCGGGCGCAGTGGTTCCGCCATTGCCTCAGAAATCGCCACTATGCAGGTCTCTGAGGAGATCGACGCCCTCCGGATGATGGCGATCAATCCGCTCCGCTATGTGGTGGTCCCCAAGTTTCACGCTATCACGGTCGTGATGCCGCTGCTGGTGGTGTTTGCCATCATAGTGGGAGAGCTGGGAGGTCTGATCATCGGGATGAGCATGCTGGATCTGAGCTTGACGATGTTTGTCAGCCGCAGTATCGAGATCATCGCACTCAAAGATATCCTGATCTCTCTGGGCAAGAGCATCGTCTTCGCCTGGCTGATCGTGGTGATCGGCGCTTATTACGGTTTTCGGGTCAAAGGTGGGGCAGAGGGTGTCGGTAAAGCCACCACAGCTTCTGTGGTAGCGGCAATCTTCGCGGTCGTGATCGCGGATGCCATCTTCAGCCTGTTTTACCTGGCATAGTCTTATGAACAAGATCGAACCTATCATCAGTGTGCGGGGCCTGGAAGCCGGATACGCTGACCGGGTGATCCTGAAAGATATCGATGTGGATATCTGGCCGGGTGAAGTGACAGTGATCCTGGGCGGCAGCGGATGCGGCAAAACCACGCTGCTCAAAAACATCCTGAGGCTGCAGGAACCCTATCGGGGCAGTGTGAAGTTTTGGGGACAGGAAGTCTTGAAAATGGACGAACCCAGCTTCAACCAGGTGCTCAGGCAAGTGGGCATGCTCTTTCAAAACGGCGCGCTGCTCAACTCCATATCAGTCCTCGATAACGTGGCTATCCCGCTGGAACAGCACACCAAGCTCAGCCGCAGAGTGATCGAAAGGATCATCAGAGTGAAACTGCGCCTCGTAGGCCTGTCGCACGCCATCCACATGCTGCCGTCGGAACTATCGGGAGGGATGAAGAAACGGGCCGGTCTGGCCAGAGCGATGGTGATGGACCCCCGCGTGCTCTTTTGCGACGAACCTTCAGCTGGCCTGGACCCCCTCACATCGGCCGCTCTGGATGATCTGATCCTGGACCTCAAGCAGCAACTCAACATGAGCATCGTGATGGTGACCCACGAGCTGGCCTCGATTCATCGGGTGGCGGACCGGGTGATCTTTTTGGAGGCGGGCGCGATGTTGTTTCACGGGACCCTGACAGAGGCCAAACAAGCTGGCATTCCAGCTATCGAGCGGTTTTTTGAGGCTGGCAGGTTTGAGTGATATCCCTTTTCTCACGGATTACGTATTTCCCGCAGATTACGCAGATTTATACGCGGATCTCGCAGATACTATAGAGATGGTTGAGGAGGCTCATGATGTTGAACAGGCATGGGTCTAAACCCTCAAAAAATCAGCGTAATCTGCGTGAAACTCTCAACCTGTTTCTCACGGATTACATATTTCCCGCAGATTACGCAGATTTATACGCCGATCTCGCAGATACTATAGAGATGGTTGAGGAGGCTCATGATGTTGAACAGGCATGGGTCTAAACCCTCAATAAATCAGCATAGTCTGCGTGAAACTCTCAACCTGTTTCTCACGGATTACATATTTCCCGCAGATTACGCAGATTTATACGCAGATCTCGCAGATACTATAGAGATGGTTGAGGAGGCTCATGATGTTGAACAGGCATGGGTCTAAACCCTCAAAAAATCAGCATAATTTGCGTGACAATCTGCCTAATCTGCGGGAAACTCTCAACCTGCGTGAAATTAGCCCTGTCGCTCTGATCGCGGCCATGGACCGCAACCGGGTCATCGGTAAGGACGGCAAGATGCCCTGGCACCTGCCTGAAGACCTGCACTGGTTTAAAACCAACACCCTGGGCCATCCTGTCCTGATGGGCAGGAGGACCTTTGAATCGCTACCGGGGCCCTTGCCAGGCAGGCTGAACCTGGTGCTCAGCCGCGACGCTTCCTACACCGTCCCGCCTGGAGTAGTGAAGTGTTCCAGTCTAGAAGACGCCTTTGTGGCCCTTCAGCAAGGTGCTGCGGAGTCGCTGACTGCCGGGCTTTCCCATCCCCCCCTGTTTGTGATCGGAGGGGCCACTCTCTTCTCCCAATTCCTGCCTCAGGCAGCTTTTCTATACTTGAGCCTGATCGATGCCGACTATGAGGGCGATACCTGGTTCCCGGAGTATAACTCACTGGGATGGAATACCTTGTATGAGGAACGCATTGTATCTGCCAGCGGCATTCCAATCTCGTTCCTGATCATTGAACGGAACCAGTAGGGCAGCATATCGGACCCATACCTCAGAAAAGCGATTTGGGTCGGGCTTGGTCTGACTATCCCTGGGCTGTACTGATTGGGAAGAGGCCAGAAACTGGACCACGTGCTTCTGATAGGGTGTCACCACCGGTTAATCCAGCGCTCCGGCTGAGTTCCGGGACCTCCTTAGTCTTTGCGGTGATGGCAGGTCAGCCACAGCTCCGCGGCTTTTACCACAATCTCCATATAGTCAAACGCTTCATCCAGGGTCTTACCAAAACACAGCAAGCCATGCTTTTGCCAGATCATGGCGTTACGCTCACCCAGACAGCTCGCGCTCGCCTCTGCCAGTTCAATCGATCCGGGTGGAAAGGCTGGACAGCAACATACTCCTTTTGCCAGATATAAAGGCAATTCCGGCAATAATTCCGCCAGTTCCAGATTGAAAAGTGTTTCATCCTGGAAAATCGGCAAGTGGGATATAGCGATCACAGAAGCGGGATGAGCGTGCAGCACCACCCTGTTATCATTGCCTTGGGCTCTGAAGATCTGGTGCAGCTTGAGGTGGGCGCTCCACTCCGAAGTTGGCTTTGCCTCTGGGGACAAGCTGTGCCACTGCTCCGCCTGGGCTTCGATCAGACAGAGAGACTGCATGGGGTCATCGGCTATCTGGCGATAACGCGATCCTGTCCTGGAAACCAGATAAGTGATCGGGGCCAGGGGATCATCACCGTAGTCTGTCAAACGGATGGAGACGTTGCCAGCGTTGGCTTCCGCCCAGCCACGCACCCAGATGCGGGTGCCGATATCGGAAAGCTGGGAGATCAGTTCCTGGTCCGGGAGTGGGGCAGAAGCATCCCAAGCTGTATGCATCTGAAGCACTCCTTCAATGATAGCCCGGCCCCAGGAAATCGCCAGCTTGGGATCATCATGGCGAACCGTTTCGTCGGTCAGAGTGATACCGGCCGCTCCATCCAGAACGGCAAATGCGATATCGGAGACATCCGATCTGGAAGGAACCCGATCATAAAACAGCGAGGGCAGCATCTGGGTGGCGATATACACCGCTTTGCCGTGGCGCTGGGCTTGTCTGATCAAGCGTCTCTGGGCCAAAGGAATTTCCCAGAGCGGGATCTGAGAGCCCAGGTCTCCTCTGCCCAGGAGCAGAATATCTGATTGGCTGATAATCTCATCCAGATTTGCCAGCGCGGTTTTGGTCTCGATCTTGACCACCAGGGCGGGTTTATGATCTTTTGCCAAAGCGTGGATAAACTCGCGCGCCTGGATGATATAGTCAGGGTGATTTATGTGAGAGAGCGCGATCTGGGCGATCTGGTGCTCCAGCGCGAAGCGGATCAAGCCCTTATCTTTATCTGTCAGTGAGTTCGCTTCAGACGGTAGGTCTGGAAAGCTGAGATGAGCGCTCGCGCGCGGCTTTCCTCCTCTGGTCACGCAAAGCTCGGCCCCGTCAGGCTTCAAGCTGATGATCCCGGCCTCGATCTGTCCATCCTGAATCAGCACTCTCATTTGGGGCCTCAAGAGGTGCCAGTCATTAAAATCCGTGTGATAAGCTCTGGTATTATTGCCGATTTCCAGGGTCTGGCCATCCTGGAGCTCATGCTCCAGAGCGTAGCCATAGATCCTGTATTCAGGTCCCGGGAGGTCCAGCATCACTTTCACAGGCAGTTTAGACAGTTTTTGGAGTACCTCTTCAAGGTCCGCTTGATTAAAATGAGAGGCATTCAACCTCAAGATGTCCACACCCGCTATGATCAGTTCAGCGAAGTTCTCAGCCATGATCTGGCTGGGTTTGAAAGTGGCGATCAGCTCTATGTGACTTGCTTTGATCTCTTAGTCTCCGTTGGAATTACGTTCGCGGCAAATGCGCTCGACTTCACGGAAATTGACCTTACCGCTGGCCATCATGGGGATGTCTTCGATCACGTAAAACTGCCGGGGGATTGCGATTGAGGGCAGTTCTTTCTTGAGCTTGGCTAGCACGGATTTCATGTCAAAATCTCCGTTGGCCACCGCCGCCACCACATCCGCGCCTTTGGTGGGATTGGGAACATCCACTACGCAGCAGATCACTTCTTCCGGTAAAAGCCGGCTGAGTACATCTTCGACCTTGACCAGAGACACCATTTCGCCGCCGACTTTCACAAAGCGTTTCAATCTGCCGCGATGCCAGAGATAGCCATCTTCATCGATAATTCCGATATCGCCGGTATCATACCAGCCGTTACGGATCCTCAGAGAGGTTTCTTCCAGATCACCCAGATAGCCTTCCATCACCAGATCGCCCTTCACCATGATCTTGCCTTCCTGATTGGGGCCCAGGACTTTGTCGGTATGGATGTCGACAATCCGGACATGGACACCAGGTATGGGCTTTCCAATGGAACCGGTCTTGTGGACGCCGGGATAGTTTGAAGAGATGACCGGGGAGGTCTCGGTGGCGCCGTAACCTTCAAAGACAGTGATATTGTGTTTATGCAAAAAGCCTTCGTAAACCTTCATGGGCAGCTTGTCGGCCCCCGCAATGGCAAAGCGGATGCTGGCATAGTCACCAGGCTGGGACTTTTGCAGATATCCATAGAAGAATGAGGGAGTGGCGGTCATGAAAGTGACCTTGTACTCTCTCACCAGATCGCTGATAGTCTTATATTCCAAGGGATTGGGATAAGTGACCATGGTAGCGCCCAGGATGGTCGGCAGCCAGAAATTGGTGGTGAGGCCAAAAACGTGGAAGAGCGGCAGCATGCAGATGAAAGTGTCCGTGTGGTCCAGCCTCACCATCTGCGGAACGGCGTCCACATTGTGGAGGATGTTGCGGTGGGAGAGCTGTACCGCTTTGGGTTCTTTTTCACTTCCACTGGTGAAGAGGATCACGCTCACTTCGCTGGCGGGACCGCTGTGTACCATGCCTTTGAGGATGCTGAAGGGCAGCTTGGAAATCAGGGCCGCCTTGAGCTTGGCAACAGCGGTGACTGAGGCCAGGATATCCTCCACGAAGACCATGTGGTCGATAGCTTTGAGGTCAAGCTTTTCCAGCAGTTTGCGAGAGGTCAGGATGGTCTTGAAATTGCACTTTTCTCTGGCGTAGCGGCAATTGTCCAGCGCGCCGGTGGAGTAATTGATCATGACGGGAATTTTGCCGTTCATAAGGGTCCCGATCACGCCCAGCATGCAACCCATGGTGGTGGGAAGCATAATGCCGACATACTTGTCTTTGATCTTGCCTATGTGTTCTTTCAGGATCAACGAGGCGATCAGCATGCGTGAGTAGGTATAGTCTTTGGAGGTCGCCTTGTCATAGACGGCGATCCTGTTTCCATGTTGTTTTGCGGTTTGGATAAAGCGTTGGTGTAATTGCAGCATTCAAAATCTCCAGGCAGATAGTTCTATGTGCCAGGCAACAAAAACCATCTGGAATAGTTAATCAGTTCACACTAATTGTGTATGGCATTCAAGCAAAAGCCGTGCCATGCGGTAATAAAACTTGGATTTCCTTTAGTTGATGATATGCAGCCAGTCCTTGAGGAGGAATTCCAGCCTGCCGATCAACAGAGACACGCGCGCCATGACGGTATACCCAAAAGTGGCACCGAAGCTAATCATGAGGAAATAGACCCCGATTTTGGAGGGGATTTTGGCCAGGCCTTCCTGCTTCTTGCTAAAATAGAAGAAATACACCCCACAGAGCGTCCCGATGATCACCATCAGGTTGCCGATCACCTCTGGAATGGATGCGTTGGCAAAAGGATTAATCATTGTAGCGCCAACCTGGTTGATCAGGTCGCTTTTCAAGTATCGCAGCAGACTGATGGCGGCACTGGTGCCGATCACGATAGCCAGGGGATAACGACTGATCCACTGGGCCTTGGGGACGATGCGGGTGAGCATCATCAATCCCAGCGCGAAAGGTATCAGCAGGATCAGATTGCCGCCAAAGTCCGAAAACAGCTTGGTAAACAGATTGGGCAACAGAGTGGTGTAGATCACATAAATCAATCCGTAACCCGCTGAGAGACCGACAAATATCTGTTCAGCCAGCTTATAGAAAGGGTTGTCCTTGTAGAGGAAGCTAAAGATGCAGAAGGTGAAAAAGGCAGCCAGCCAGATTCCGATTACTTGCATGATCTCAGGCATTGTTACCTCCAGGTTTGGGAGCGGCGGGGTTTCTGCGTCTCCAGGCTTTGATGTTGCCGAGGGCGATAAAGAGCAGAATCACGATATGGGCCACGGACTGAGCGTCCATCTTGGTGGTGGCGGGCCCTTTTTTATCGATCAGCATCTCATATTCCGAGGCGGCTTTGAGGCCACCGAGGAGACCGGTAAGCTGATGCTGATCGTTTACATATGGCAAAAATCCCGGAGCGCTCACAGCCGTGGTGCCGCCCGTGACGGGAATTTTATGGACGTCATGGGCGATCATGATCCACTCTCTCAGTCCCGGCACGCCTGAGGACAGAGAAGAAATCCAGGCCAGGTCTTTGAGGTTTCTGATGTCCTTGAGCATGGGGAGCTTATCCCAATCGGTGCCGGATGAATCTTTGGGGTAAACGGATTTAATATCTGAGCCCAGGGCCTGAATTGTGACCAATCCGCCTACTTTGTAGCCCAGATTCACATAGTCGATACCGTATTGTTTATCCTTGAAAACGGGATTCTTCAACGCTTCCTCAAAACACTGGGCAGCCATCTGAGGCCCCTGAGGCCACAGGGCGGTGGCGATCACTTTCTGCCCTTTCGACCAGGCATGTTCGATCTGAGCTACTGCCATGGGATGCAGTTCTGTGATAGTGGAGGCTTCATAATCGAAAGAGATCAGCCCATAGCTGCCGGCCGCGGTGTCATCTACCAGCTGGTGGGCCGCCCTCACAATAGGAGAAACCTCGCTCGTCCAGCCAATCGGCCAGATCAGGGGAATCATCACGGCCAGAAACACAATCCCGAAGATAACGCGGCGTTCTGTGTGGGAGCTGGTGTTCACGCTCATTTGTCGCCTCCCAGATAAGAGCGCTCGATACCCAGAATGATTCTCAGGCCGCTACCGATGATCCCAAGCGAAGCGCTGATCATGATGGCCCGCTGGGCCGCGGAATTGGGGTATTGCATGATATAATCGGCCAGGTTGGGCAGGTGCCAGAATTTGAGGCTGTCTGGCAGCCAGCCCGTCAACATGGTCCCAAATCCCGTGCGGCCGAGTATTACAATTACGGCGGCGATCATCAGCAGATTGGATTCCAGAGTGCGGATAATAAAAGCCCGGTAGGCCGCGGAAGCGATAAAAAAGGCCAATAGCGAAAAAATCGTGGCGGACAGGGGCACAAAAGCGTTATCGTAAAGATAGTCAAAGGGTTTCTTGCCCAACCAGGAGCTCACCAGGCTGCCCTGTCCCAGCATCCCAGGCCGTTCTTCCATTCCCCACAGGGCTCCCATCAACACCATCAGCGCGAAGCTGATCATGCCGGCCAGATAATATTGCCAGTCCTGGCTTTTAGAACTGATCCTGGAGGCGTTCATGCTGAGCAGAGATATCAGCCCCAACAGCATGGCAAATCCCGATATGATCATAAACCATTCTTGGAGGGTGTCTACAATCGCGCTGAACGGACGGTGAGGGATAAATTCCGAGAATAAGACCACCAGACCGGCGATGAATGCCAGGATCAAAGGAAGGTTGCGTTTCATGATCCAGCTCCCATTAAAAACGTTTTAAACCATCCCAATCCAGCAATTTCAAGGGCTACTCCGATCAAGATCAGGATGATTACTAAAAGTTTGCCAAAGTCATGGCCCTTGAGGCTACCAACCTGTTGAGGGTCTCTGGAAAGGTAGGCCGAGGCGGCAAAAAGCTCTTCTCCGATCAGAGTGTAGTCGCAAGAAACCACAAAGAACGGCAATTGGTGAGCATTGGCCGTTCCGGCTGTCTGAATGGCACCAGTACTGAGACCGGTTTCCGCCAGGATCAGAGATTCAGCGTAGAACGATCCTAAAAAGAAATTAGCGGCGGGTTGCTCTCGCACGATGATTCCATCGATGCCGGCCACATAGCCAAACTGATCGTCGGTGAGGTAAAAGACACGGTCTTCCTTGTAGGAATCAGCTCTTCCAGCTTTGAGATAGGCTTCTTTGACCACTTCTCTGGCAGCGGAAAGCACCATCGCAAAACGACAGGGAACGATCAGTTCGGTATCGTATTCCGCGGCCCGGGTGGCCAATTGACCCAGGATGGAGAGGCTGGCGATTGTTTGAATGTCATCCAGCTCAGAAATCCCAGGAACAAAGAGGATCGGCTTGCCTTTTTCAGTGGCACGGCCGATGGCTTCTTCCATGGAATCAAGACCTCCGATCCTGCGGATAAAAAAGTCCTTTCCACGTCTGGCAGCCAGGATGTAATAGACAATCGCGCTGCCGATGATCAGAAAGAGCAGCAGATAGGCGAGTCTGTCCATATAAAACCAGTTTTCTTTGGGTTGGGCCAAAGCGCTGAGAATAATGCTGTCTCCACTGGCTTTCTGATAGGCTATCATCCGATATCTGTATTGCTTGTCCGGGTTTAGGTCACCATCGGTATAGGAACCCTCCGGGCTGTAAGAGGCCTCCAAATCTACGAAAAGTCCCAGAGAATCAGCTTTCTGCAGCCGCAGGGAGTCAATTCCTGCAGGCAGCTTCCAGTCAATAATCAGGCTTTCACCCTTGTCCCAGGGTTTGTCAATCACAGCCAGGCTAGCTTCTGAAATATCTGGAGGCACGAGTCTGGTGGCCGGGACAATTGCATCGGGAGCTGCCTGCGCTCCTAGGGCCAAGGAATGAAGTGCCAACAGGAGCACAATAATCGCGAAACGCGTCATATCCACCTCTGAGAATAGCTCATAAAAATACAAAACCCGGCCTGGTTGTGACGCAGGCCGGGAACATCATTAACCTGAAACGGTAAAGTGCGATTACCTTGGGCATCGCGACTATTGCTGCCAGGCGGCTTTAATCTGGTCGGTGGCTTCTATCAGCTGTTGGAGCTGCTCTTTGCTGTAGGTTTTAGTGGTATCGGCGTTGAGGATGTCCTTCACTTTTTGCACCAGTGGGACGGCAGCCTGGTAGGGAGCGGAATCTTTTATGGCAGGGGTGGAGACCAGACCGAAATTGGCACTCAGGGAATTCCAGGTGCCTTTTTGGTTCACTGCGCTCGTATTCTCTGCCTTGTAATTGTTTGCCAACAAACGGGATACATTGCTCAATGCTTCGGTCCAGCCACCCAGGATCATCAGTGTATAATGTTCATAATTCTCAAGCTCCCAGAGCTTGTCTTCCACAGATTTCTTTACCTGGTCCAGAGAAGCATCCAGATCTTCCCATTTCTCTTGCGCGATCAGGGTACTGAGGTTAGCGCCCATGCGGTTGATCTCGTCCTCTAAGTTCAGGAGAGTGGTAAGATTCATCATCTCCTGAGAGATCTCAGTCAGCTTGGCCTTGTTTCTGGCTTTGGCGGCCATAACCGCGTCCGCGGTCAGGACTCCCAGCGCGAAAGCGTTACGGGAAGCTTCCTGTTTGGTCTTAAAAAGTTTCTGGGGGATTACGGCGGAAAAATCCTTGGCCGGGACCTGGTCCAGAGTCCGAAACACTTCTTTAAAACTTGGCAGCGGGGCATAAGTAGCTACTTGCGCTTTGATCTCGTCATCGGGGAGCTTGGCAGCCTCTTTATTGCCCTTGCATGATACAATTGTCATGGCCAATAGAATCGCCATCAGGATCAGTAAAGTTCTCTTCATGTTTTCTCCTTTTACTCTTTAAAATAATACTTTAGCTTCAAGATGGTGATGAGGTTGAACCCCAGCACATACAGCAATATCATCAACACGTTGTAATTCCAGGTACGATGGATTTTACCCTTTATGAGCTTGTAGCTGGACAGGAACACATTGCGCCGATCAACGTGAAACTGGCCGTCCATGAGGCCCACGCTGGCGTTCAGATTGGCGTTCGTCACCTTGGTTGGGTCCCATTTATCAGCCACATAATCGCGTTGATTGGAGATTCCCGCGATCAGCTTTCTATATTGGGCAGCATCAAGACGATTATCTTTGAACATGGCATTATATGTCAACCGCTTTTTTTCGATCTCTGCCAGTTTACGGTGGAAAACAGTGTTTTTGGCGTAGGCGGTGGTGAGACCTTCGAAAATCCAGCGGGATGGGATCAACTGAACCACTTCGGGAACAGGGTGTCGCTCCAGGAGTGTGAGGCGCCGGTTCATCCGCTCATATTCGATCACCGCGCCTCCCAGGATGATCTGGGGGATCAGGAGGAGCGGTAGCAGGTTGATAATGGATTTGTTGTCTTTGAGAAAGGACGATACCGTGAGTCCCAGTGAAAATCCCACTATCGAGGTGAGCAGCAGGTAAAGGATGCTGATACCCCACATACCTTTGATCTCAAGCACCAGAGACGCTACCAGGACATAAAGCAGCACCTGCACCAGCGAGAAAAACGTGAGCGCGATCAGCTTGGATGCCAGATAAAAACTCACCTTGAGGTTCATGAGTTTTTCTCTGAGGATAATCTTGCGTTCCGAGAGGATTTCTTCCACGCTGTTGGACATGCCCATAAACATGAAGGCGATGATCGAAACGAAGATAAAGATGCCAATGTTGTTGTTGTCGTTATAGTTATAAGGTCCCGATCGAGGGGTATGCCGTAGAATGAAAGAGATCACCAGCCCCAGCAGGGGGGCTTCCACAAAAGTGATGAGGTTGTTGGTTCGGTTGCGGAGCTTCATAGTCAGGCTGCGGGTGATGAAAGCCAGTAAATGAACAAGTCTGCTGCGAAAATCCAGCTTGCGGTGTCGTCGTTTGGGGATGCTGGTCCGGGCAGGTGGATCAGCCGGCTCCAGCTGGATTATCTCAAAGAGCATCTTGCGTTTATATTTATCTCTCCAATATTCGGGAGGAAACTTCCGCTTTACTTGCAAGAGCTTGTTTACCTGTTCATAGACCGGGGCGTTGCTGTCGTCGTATTGAGGATAGGTGATTACTTCATACATGTAATCGGAGTTGTGAAGCTGCTTTTTGCGCTCGATATCTTCCCGGCGGTAGCCAAGCTGGGCCAGTTCGTAATCGAAGTAATCGAAGCATTCATCCGGAGGGCCAAAAAAAGCCTGCCGGCCCCCCAGGTCCATCAAAAGCACCTGGTTGAATTTCCGGAACACGCTGCTGTTGGGCTGATGAATCGTGAGGATCACAATCTTGCCCTGCGCCGTGAGCAGTTTCAGGATGTCGATCACCTGTTCCGCGTCACCCCAGGAAAGACCGCTGGTGGGCTCATCGCAGACGATCACGGTAGGTTCAAAAAGCAGTTCCAGCGCGACATTGAGGCGTTTTCTTTCTCCTCCGGACAGCATCGTGCGGCGAGGCTCTCCCACCTGGGTATCTTTACGATGGCTGAGATTTACCTGATGAAGGAGGTTTTCGATCTTTTGCTTCAGCGAGGCAGCTGAGATATTGGGCAAGCGCAACCTGCCACGGTACCAGAGGTTTTCGTATACGGTCAGATTGGGATAGAGCAGATCATCCTGAGGCACGTAGCCAAAAAACTGTGAGTAATAGCTCAGATTGTTGTAAAGGACCTTGCCGTCGATCTTGACCTGTCCGTAGGTAGGTACGAGCTCGCTGGTAATCGTCTTTACGAGCGTTGATTTCCCACAGCCTGATTGGCCCAGGATGCCGATCAGTTCTCCTTTCCGGATGTTACAGGAAATACCGTCGAGGGCCAGCTTGCCATCCTGGAAATAGTGTTTGACGTCCTGAATCGTGAGGCTCTGCACCTCAAAGGGGGTCTCCACCAGATCGTAGAAGCCGTTGACGCGGAAGTTGCGGCGGGCGATGGTGAGGATGTCGGTATTGAGTTTAAACTGAGTGAGTTCCTTCACCCGCTGCTGATTGTGGAAGATGGTCCATCCACGCTTGGGGGGATGCAGGTAAAACTTGCCTTTTTCCACTTCAATTCTGGCAATGGCGCGCTCGGTCTCTACTCTGGAAAGATAGAAGAAATCCCGCTCGGCGATCAGAAACAGCTCCCTGGGCACCATCGTATCGATACCAATGCTGGAGCGCTCCCTGATCACGTCTCTCACTGTGAATTTGGCGTAACCCTGAATCTGCAGGACATCATCGTAAAAAAGCTCCAGTTTGCGCCCGTGTGCCAGCTCTTTGTCGTTGACGGTGATCGTTCCCCCGTTCACCAGAATCGAATATTGATGCCGGTGCCGGCTGATCAGGAAATCGTAGTCTGGCTTCTTGAACTCGATATCATCATCATCTTCGGCCACACGGTAGATTTTCCAGAGGCTTTCGATATCATAGGCCAGGCCCCGGACCTCCAACGTCCCTTCCGGTGGTAAAAGGATCACACAGGAGGGCTTGAGGTCCAGTCCGTTGAGCTTGCTCGTACATGAAAACGAGGTGGAAAGAAAGAGAGATTTATCGATGCCGAAGAGGATACAGTCCAGCTCCCCGATGCCGGGATCTTTGAACCGCATGTCTGCCAGAGAGGAAGATCCGATGCTCACATAGTCTGTAAACAGAGAGTCCTGCAGATGCTGATACTGGATGTCGTGCGGGATGGCTACACATTCCTGAATGCCTGATTCAAAATGGTCCATCAGCTCCACAAAAGGCTCGGGACTAAGCTCGAATTTCCTGCAAAGAGCGATAATCCCTGTAAGCTCGGAGATTTCTATGCTGTTGTCGGTATTGGCCAGAATAATGAGGCTGAGGATGATTCTGATCTTGTCCAGGACGTTCAGATGCTGGTTCAGATATTGACTGATCTGGCCAAAATCATCCTCAGTTTCCATGATGTTACGGACATACACTTCCCAGGAGATATTGACGTCCCTGAACAGGTTGATGAGCAGAGAATAGAGGATATCGATCTCAGAGGCTGATATTTGGTCTTCGGATTTGATCACATGCACATAGAGGCGCGTGATCATGTCGATGGTCTTTTTTAGCTGGCGATCACCAGGTTTGAGGTTTTTATCACTCTTTGGCATTATCTATCCAATGCGCTGCGTCCGGCACTCATCACATATATGGTATCGGCAAAATCGCTGATGTAGTTCAATCAAGGCTTGCTGATAGACCGCTTTGGAGTTGATCAGTTTCTGCTGGCGGGGATCAGTGTGATCGCTCATCATGCGGATCAGTTGATTGCCTGCCAGGCCGCGGTGTTTGAGATAGGCATCCCGGGTTTCCGCCATAAGCAAGTTGTCAGACGTTTTTTGGCCCCATAAGTAAAAGACCGGCAGACAGATGTTGACGTATATGGAACTCAAGACCCCCTGACCTGGTCTGGGCAGCATCTCTGCTCCCGGCAGCAGGGTTGAGCTGAAGAGCTCTGTAAAACCCTTTTCCCATTGTTTTTGAGTGCCTCGGGGATGCAACTCTCTGAGCAGCGAACTTAAAAGGCCATCCTGAGCGTAGCGGTGGACCATGGGTATCAATGCCAGCAACCGGTAAATGGGGTGATTAGCTGGGCGTATCCGAAAAAGCTGCCAGTCGATGGAAAGCCTTTCCCCAAAACGGTTTTGAGCTTGCCAGGCCTGCTGCAATATCTCGGTCAACTGATCCGGGACCAATTTCTGAGACTTGGCCAACAAGCCACTGGCAATAGTGTAGATGGCCAGGAGATCAATCATAGAGAGGCCTTCAGCGCTCCATTCGAGCATCCTGGCCAGGGGAATATCCTGGGCCAGTAACAGCA
>Ga0209311_1000266_pt1 | contig 54541 bp, 39 predicted proteins | sample AD_UKC045_MetaG_FD_184417 | JGI IMG/M metagenome (GOLD analysis project Ga0209311, IMG submission 184417) | Active sludge microbial communities of municipal wastewater-treating anaerobic digesters from USA - AD_UKC045_MetaG (SPAdes) (version 2) | ecosystem: Engineered > Bioreactor > Anaerobic >...
CTCCGGTCGTCTGCTCCACACGGCGCTCGAGATAACCGGGATAATCAGCGCTGAACTGCAGGTTTTTTTCCGAAAGAACGGTCGCATGCGCAGAATAGGTCGCAAACAGGGCCAACGGTTTTTCAGCCGACTCTAACCACAAATACACCAGCTCGTCGTCCACCGGCGCCTGGCTGCCGAGCAGCCGGTTGCGGATATATTCAGCCGCATGCAGACGGCCGGAACGCCAGGTTGCCGGCTTGAGCGTGCTCAGCGCAGCCTGCAACGCAGCAGCCGTGCTGTCGACCAACACGGTGGACACGCGTGGATCCGGCTTGCCGCTGAACTGCTCTTCCACAAAACCGTTTCCCCAGCCGCCCGGCCCTGAATGGGTATGCGATGCGGTAAAATAGAGCTGTTCCGCTTTCAGTCCTGAGCGTTTTTCAATGGTGCGGGCAAGGTCCGGATGGATCAACAACGCGTCATAGCCGATGAGGCAGGCTCGTTGCTCTCCGGCCTGCAGGGCGATCACCCGCACATATAGGCTGTCGTGTACCCCGGTGGACGGCTTGCTTTTTCTGGCGCCGAATCCGGCCAACGGCACGCCGACCGGCGGGGTGATTCCCGCCTTGGCGATGCCGGCCAAAAGCGGCGCTCTTTTAGCTGCAAGGGGCGGTTTGGCGGCAAGTTCGGCCAGAGTTTGGCGATAATACCCGGTTTGATCATACGGGGTTCGTTCGATCGGCCGCACACAGATCAGCAGCAGAACCACGATCAAAACCGCCAGCGCCAGAAGGATGCGTATGGCGGTCTTCATTTTATTCTTTTCAACGCCGCATTGATCTCCGCCAAATCGCACAGCTCTGGATCAAATGGACCGCCGGCCCATTCCAGGTAGGAATCGTGTTCTTCATGGTTGGGATCACGGATGGCTTTGAGAAAATCCTTATAGCCCCAAGGTCCACCCACATCTTCAGGCGGACAAGCTCTTTTTCCGTCCAGGCATCGGACGAGACTCTCGGAACCGCTGGTCGTTATTTTTTCCACTAAAAGGCTATGGCTCCAGCCGTCGCCAAAATCATACTCGTAAAAAAACTGCGTCTTTTCGAACGGGACCAGCTGCTCCAAGGTAAACTTTCGCTCATCCTCCACCGGTTCCCAATCTTCCGGGCTCGGAAGACTGAACAGCCGGTCGTCCAGCGTAAACTGGTGAAGATGGCTGTCCGTCCAGCCCATGGCCGCTTGAATGACTTTGTGCAATTTATGGAGCGTCATAGAACCGGGCACCAGCACACGGCGCCACACGGACGGTTTGACCTCCGCTAAAACGATCTTGATTTGATAGACCTTGCGGCCTTTCGTCTTTTTACTTTGCATTTCTGCCTCAATGAGTTTAGGGTGATTGCTGTTCGTATTTGCCCACAGTCATCCTATTTCTTTTATGCCGCCGGCCGGCTCTTCTCCTCCCAGATCTGCACCAGATGGACGATCACTTCAACGGCCTTTTGCATGTCCTGCACCGAAATCCACTCCTGGCGAGAATGAAAATTATGGCCGCCGGTGAAAAGGTTGGGGGTGAGCAGTCCCTTATAGGACAGCTTGGAGCCGTCGGTACCGCCGCGGATGATGCTCTGCACCGGCGTGACGCCCGCACGGCGTACCGCTTCCAGCGCGTACTCGACCACGCGCGGCTCTTCGTCCAGTTTGTATTTCATGTTGCGGTAGGATTCATCCACATGGAAATCCATTTTAGCGCGGCCATGGCGCTTCATCACCTCCGCGGCCAGGTTCTGCAGATACGTCTCCTTTTCCTTCAACCCCTCGACGGTGAAATCGCGGATTAAAAACTTGATCGTGGACTCTTCCACGGTGCCGGTGAGGCTGTGCGGATGCACATAGCCTTCGCGCTTCTCCGTGGTCTCGGGAGACAGGCTGTAACGGGGCAATTGCTCGATGATCTCGGCGGCGATCTTGATCGCGTTGACCAGCTTGTCCTTGGCATAGCCCGGATGCACATTGACGCCGTGAATGCGGATGGTGACGCTGTCCGCACTGAAGGTTTCGTCCTCCACTTCGCCCAGTGATTCGCCGTCGATGGTATAGGCGAAATCAGCGGCGAATTTCTTTACATCGAAATGCTCGGTGCCGCGGCCCACCTCTTCGTCCGGCGTGACGGCGACGCGGATGACGCCGTGACGGATTTCCGGATGGGTGATCAAATGCTGCAGCGCGTCAAGAATCTCGGCGATGCCCGCCTTGTTGTCCGCACCCAACAGCGTGGCGCCGTCCGAGGTGATGAGGTCGTTGCCGATCTGGCCGGCCAGCGCCGGGTTCTCCTGCGCCCGAATGACCAGGCCGGAGGGCAGAGTGAGATCGCCGCCCTTGTAGTTGCGGTGCCAGGTCGGCTTCACGTCCTTTCCGGATACATCCGGAGAGGTGTCCATGTGCGCGATCAGGCCGATGACCGGCGTTTCATGGGATACGGTGGCCGGCAGCGTGGCAGTGACATACCCCCACTCGTCCATCTCTGCGTCGGACAGTCCCATGCTGCGCAGATCCTGAACCAGCTCCTGACCGAGCAGCTTTTGTTTCTCCGTGCTGGGAAAGGTGGACGACTCTTCGCTTGATTGTGTATCAAAGGTCACATAGCGCAAAAAGCGCTCCACGCAGGTGTGTTCGATAGCTGCCATAGTTCTCTCCCTGAATAATCGACGACAAGGCGGCGGGCCGCCGGCGATTACCTGTTGTTTGAATTCGGATAAAAGCGTATATTGTACTTCCGGCTTCCGCAGCCGGGCTGTCCTGCAATTTACAAAAAAGGTTTACATATGACAAAAAGAATTTTCATCTTCTGCCTCCTGGCGGCCTTCTGCCTGGGCTGCGGGCCGAAAAAAAAGACCGGCCAGGACGACCGCGGCGACAACGGCGGATTCGTCCGCTTTACCGTGGAGGGCAAGCCCATGCACGATGACTATTTCGTCGCCCAGTTCACTCCGGCCGGCGACCTTTTTGACAGCGACAACCTGCAACTGTTCAACTATAACACCGGTTCGAGCAAATATCCACAGCTGTTAATGGATATCAATTACAAGCAGAGCGATCTAAAGCTGTGGAAAGCGCAGAGCCTGCCCACCAGCGTGTTGGCCTTCTCTGTCTCTCCGCAAGCCCCGCCGCTCCAGTCCAGCGGCGAGGTGAAAATTTTGCAAGTCTCGGATCAATTCGTCCAGGGATCGTTCTCCGGGGAGCTGGTGCATCCGGAAACCGGCAAAACCTTCCCTATCCGCGGCGAATTCAAAGCCGTGCTCAAGATCAACATTTAAACGGATTACCACCCTACATCGCGAAGGCGGCTGTGCAGAATCAACAATGGATGGAAAAAATAGCAGGCGGAGACCATCGGGCCTTCCGGCAGCTCTACGAGCATTATGCGCCCGCCATCTACCGCCTGTGTCTGCGCTTTCTAAATAACCGGAGCGAAGCGGAGGATGCGGTTCAAGACATCTTTGTCAAAATCCACCACTCTCTCCCGGAATTCAAGGGACGCAGCAAGCTCGCCACCTGGATCTATCGCATCAGCGTCAACCACTGTCTGAACCTTAAACGGAAACGCCGTCTGGCCTCCTTTTTGAGCCTGGAGTTTCTCGACGCGCTCAATTCCTCGCCCGCGGAAGCAACACCCGATCCACATCAAGCGTTGGAAAAAGACGAAAGCGAAAACCTAGTCCGGCAAGCCATTCAAAAACTGCCCGGTCGTCAGCGGCTGGCTCTCATTCTGAGCCGCTATGAAGGAAAAAGCTATCAGGAGATCGCCGAGGTGATGGCGTGCTCTGTGCCGGCGGTGGAATCCTGCCTCCATCACGCCAAAAAGAACTTGGCCGCCGCGCTGAAAAAATACCTGGGAAAATAGTGCAAGTTTTTCGTCGCAACTGTGTCTAATAGGCATATGAAGCAAATTCACGGTTACATACAAAAACGGCTTTTGCTCTATTGGGATCAAGAGTTGGACGCCAAACAGGCTGAGCGAGTCGCCCGGCATCTGCAACAGTGCGCGGCCTGCCGTAATTATGCCGGCCGGCTGCAGGCGGTCTACCGCCGCTCAACGGTTGAACCGCCCCCTCTGCCCCCCTTTCTCTGGACTCGAATCAACAGCCGGCTCGAGGCACCGCCGGCGGCATCGTGGCGACAGAGGCTCAAGCCGGTGGCGGTTTTAGCCGTTCTGCTGCTGTGCATGTTCGCCGGCCATTATCTGGCCGACGCCCCGGCGGCCGACGGTCCGGCTGCGACGGTCAGCGAGGAACAGATGATCTACAACGCTCTGGGGCTGAACATCACCGAGCCGTTGAGCGACTGGTCTCTGGCCGGCGCAGTGCAAACGCTGTACCTGGAACCATAGGGAGGCGATGCGGTGAAAAAAGGATTAATAATATCGCTGATTCTTCTGACCGTGGTCAACCTTTCCGCTCTGGCCACTTTAGTTTATCATCGCCTCGAATGCTGCAAACCGGCCGTGCCATGCCCAGAGCATCTGCAATCCTGCTCCGGCCGGCTGCAGAAAACGCTCGAATTGACAGAAGCCCAACATAAGGAATTCCTGCGCCAGCAGAGCGTGTACCGCCAACAGACCGATCATCTGGCGGTTCAGCTGTACGACTGCCGCATGTCCCTCAGCCGTTGCCTGATGCACACCCCCGCGGATACGGCTCAGCTGCAGTCTCTACTCTGCCGCATGGATTCTTTGCAGAGCCTGTTGCATCGGGGCGTGGTGCGCCATCTGCTGGAACAGAAGAACTATCTATCTCCTCAACAACAGGAAAAGTTTTTTTCCATGATTCTCAAACAATGCACTCTAAATGCTAAATCATGCTGCAGCTCATCCATTGAACCGTTCACAAAGGAGAATGAACCATGAAAAAACGCTTGTTGATTTTAGCTGTCATAGCGCTGGTGCTGGTCATCGCCGGCTCTATGATCTATACGCACTCCATCTCCGCCGGACCCTCGGCTGCGATCGCGGCGGACAAAGCGGTTGAGAAAGATTGCGCCAAAGACTGCCCGAACGCCAAACCCGGCTGCTGCGACAAGGCTAATGAAGCCAAGCCGGGGTGCTGCGACAAAGCCAAAGAGACCAAACCCGGTTGCTGCGACAAGGTCAAAGAGACCAAACCCGGTTGCTGCAACAAAAAGGCGCCTGCCGCAGGGGATAAAAAGTAATCCGCTGTCTGGAATAAAAAAAAACCTCCACAGGGTGGAGGTTTTTTTATTTCCTCAGCATTCACCACAAAAGGCGTTGACGCATGATCTATAACGAGGCGATGACCTATCTGTTCGGCCTGGAACGGTTCGGATGGCAACTGGGGTTGGAGCGCATGCAGGCCCTGATGGCCGACCTGGGAAATCCTCATCGCTCTTTGCGCGCCGTGCATGTGGCTGGAACGAACGGCAAGGGTTCGGTGTGCGCTATGATCGCCTCGGCTCTGTCCTGCAGCGGCGCCAGGACCGGGCTGTACACCTCCCCGCATCTGCTGAAAGCGGAGGAGCGCATTCGCATCGACGGCGCCGAGATCGCAGAGCCTGCCTTTGTCGCGCTGATCGACGAACTGCGGCCGCTTTTCGACAAGCACCAGTGCACTTTTTTTGAAGCGCTGACCGCCATGGCGTTTGTCCACTTTCAACGCCAACGGGTCGATGCGGCGGTGATCGAAGTGGGGTTGGGCGGCAGGCTGGATGCCACCAACATACTGCAGCCGCTGCTCACCGTGATCACTCAGATCGATTTCGACCACACTGATCATCTCGGGCGGACGCTGGAAGAGATCGCGGCAGAGAAGGCCGGAATCATCAAGCCCGGCACGCCCTGTGTGGCTGGACCGCTGCCGCCGGCCGCATCCCGGGTCATCTATGCAAAAGGCGGCATCATTCCAGCGCGCCGGAACTGCCGCGTCTCCAGCTTGATGATGACGCCCATTGGCTCTTATTTCACTCTGACCGCGTCCGGAAAAACGCTGGACCTGACCCTGCCCCTGGCCGGGCCGCATCAGGTGGCCAATGCCTGTGTGGCGGCACAGGCGTGCCTGAGCCTACAAATGGATCCGACGGCTGTGATCCGCGGCCTGAGAGAGGTGCAATGGCCGGGCCGGTTTCAGCGCTTATGCGACTCCCCTCTGACGATCCTCGATGTCGGCCACAACCTCTCGGGATTCCGTCGATTTCGCTGGATGATCGACCATTTTTATCCCGAAAAACGGGTCAACCTGGTACTGGGCGTGCTTAAAGACAAAGATTACACTGCCATGGTGCGCTGGCTGCCGAAACGGCTGCAGCGGGTTTTCGCCGTATCCCCCGCCTCCTCTCGGGCTCTGCCTGCTGACCAGCTGGCCGCTCTGATCAGCGCCGCACCGGCGCAAAGCTGCGGCTCCGTGGCTGAGGCGGTAGCCGGCGCCCGGAGCCAGACCGGTGCGAACGAAATGATCTGCATCCTGGGCTCCCATTTCCTGGCGGCCGAGGCGCTGTCCGCAACAAAACGCTTGACAAAATAAAAATTAATTGATAAATTCTATCACACGTGTTCCTGCAAAGCCTCTTAAACACTCCATAACCTTCTCCATGTATAACTGCGTTCGAGATGCTGACCATCACAACCTATTGGACTGGAGCGTTTCTTGGCAAGCGTTGAACTGAAGCAAGTGAGCAAGCTCTTTGATAACAGCGTCAAAGCTGTGGACGCAGTGGATGTTTTTATCAAGGATAAAGAATTTGTCGTTCTCGTGGGTCCCTCGGGCTGCGGCAAATCGACCACCCTGCGCATGATAGCCGGCCTGGAAGAGATCACCTCCGGCGAAATCAAAATCGGCGATAAAGTCGTCAATCAGGTTGCTCCTAAAGATCGGGATATCGCCATGGTTTTTCAGAACTATGCGCTGTATCCCCATATGACGGTTTATGAGAACATGGCGTTCGGTCTCAAGCTGCGCAAGTATCCCAAACAGGAGATCGACACGCGGGTACGCGAAGCGGCGGAGATTTTGAGCATCAGCGGCCTGTTGCAGCGCAAACCCAAGGCGCTCTCCGGCGGCCAGCGGCAACGCGTGGCGGTCGGCCGAGCGATTGTGCGCAAGCCACAGGTTTTTCTTTTTGATGAACCCCTTTCCAATCTGGATGCCAAACTGCGCATTCAAATGCGCACCGAGATCTCCAAGCTGCACTCCAGATTGGAAACCACTATGATTTATGTCACCCATGACCAAGTGGAAGCCATGACCATGGGCGACCGCATCGTGGTCATGCGCGATGGCCGCATTCAGCAGATCGATACACCGCTCAATCTCTACCATCGGCCGCAAAACAAATTTGTCGCCGGCTTTATCGGCAGCCCGGCGATGAATTTCATCGACGGCGAGCTGATCAGGGAAAACGGGCTGTGCTTCAAGACCACCTACTGGACCTTGCCTGTGCCTGAAGGCGGACACCAACAAGCACTGGCTACCTATATCGGTCAGCCGGTGATCATGGGCATTCGACCGGAGGATCTTGCGGCAGCAGCGGGCGCCGCCGGCGTCTGCACTCTGACCTGCAAGGTCGATGTCGTCGAACCCATGGGCAATGAGACGTTCATCTATCTCACTGCCGGCGCCGACACCCTCGTAGCCCGAATGTCGGCGACCACCCTGCCAGCGGTTTTTTCCAATTTCGCTGTGCATATCGATATGAATAGAGCTCACTTTTTCGACAAAAAAACGGAACAGGTCATCCGCTGACAACGCGCTCTTGCCTGAACCACTCTAATGTGATCATTCGAGATGCCGCCCAGCCCACCGGAGGGCAGGCCAACGCCGTCTGCATCAATCACAGCGCGGCGCAGGCACATCTCTCCCCTTTGGGTTCATCAGTCATACACCATCGTTCGATCAGTAGGATAGGGGCTTTCAAACCTTCTCGTCCGCCAGCTAACGCATAGGACAACATTTTTTTCAACTCCAACCATCAAAGAGGATTCTCATGGACATCGCAGAATTAAAAGGCAAAAAAATTGCCGAGCTCAACCAGCTTGCGCAGGATTTAGGCGTTTCCGGCTGCACCGGTTTGCGTAAATCAGAATTGATCTTTAAAATCCTGGAAGAACAAACCAAGAAGGAAGGCTTGATCTTTGCCGAGGGGGTGCTTGAAGTTCTGCCGGATGGCTATGGGTTTCTTCGCTCGCCCGATTTTAACTATCTGCCCGGACCGGACGACATCTATGTCTCGCCTTCGCAGATCAAACGCTTCGGATTGCGCACCGGCGACACCGTCTCCGGTCAGATTCGGCCGCCCAAGGAGAACGAAAGGTTCTTCGCCCTGCTGAAAGTGGAGGCCGTCAATTTTGAGAACCCCGAAGAAGCCAAATCCAAAATCCTCTTCGACAACCTGACGCCGCTCTATCCCAACCAACGCTTCAACCTGGAAACCACCAGCACCGAACTATCCATGCGCATCATGAACCTGCTCACCCCCCTGGGCAAAGGCCAGCGCGGTCTGATCGTGGCGCAGCCCAAGACCGGTAAAACCATGCTGCTGCAGAAAATCGCCAACGCCATCACCACCAACCATCCCGAGGTCAAGCTGATCGTACTGTTGATCGATGAGCGGCCGGAAGAGGTGACCGACATGGAGCGGTCGGTCAAGGCCGAGGTGATCAGCTCGACGTTCGACGAACCGGCCGAGCGTCACGTTCAGGTTTCGGATATGGTGCTGGAAAAGGCGAAACGATTGACCGAATATGGACAGGATGTCTGCATCCTGCTGGACAGCATCACCCGTCTGGCGCGCGCCCATAACGCCGTGGTGCCGCATTCCGGCAAGATCCTCTCCGGCGGTGTGGATGCCAATGCCCTGCACCGGCCGAAGCGGTTCTTCGGCGCAGCGCGCAATATCGAAGAGGGCGGCAGCCTGACCATCATCGCCACCGCGTTGATCGATACGGGCAGCCGGATGGATGAGGTTATTTTTGAAGAATTTAAAGGTACGGGCAACATGGAGCTGGTTCTAGATCGCCGGCTATCGGATCGCCGCATCTACCCGGCCATCGACGTCAACCGCTCCAGCACCCGCAAGGAAGAGCTGCTGCTCGACGAAAAAGAGCTCAACCGGGTTTGGGTCCTGCGCAAGCTGCTGGCTGAACTGAACACCGTGGAGGCCATGGAGTTCCTGCTCAACAAGATCCACGGCACTCGGTCCAACAAAAGCTTTCTCGAATCGATGAGCATGTAAGTTTTTCTTGCAAATATGGAAAAAAGTGCGTATCTTTAATATTGCAAGAAATAGCTCTGCTCTTAAAGGAGGTTTATTGTGAAACCGGGCATTCATCCCACTTATAATGTCAGCACCATCACCTGTGCGTGCGGCGCCACGTTCAAAACGCGCTCCACGACCGGTGATCTGCATTTGGAAATTTGTTCCAGCTGCCATCCGTTTTTCACCGGCAAGCAGAAATTCATCGACACCGCCGGTCGGGTGGAAAAATTCCGCAAGAAATACGGCAAACAGGCGGCCGCGGAACCCAAGGCTTAGCTTTCGCTTTCTATACGGAACGGAATAAATGCGCCCGGCGCCGGACGCGGTTTATTCCGTTTTTTTTTAACTACAGGAAATCCGGGCCGCAGCGGCCGCGGACTTTCCCCGATACAGTGTGCAAGACAGACACAGACAAGGAACAACCATGCAAGAAGAAAGTCTGGCGGTGGGCGGTCAGGCAGTGATCGAAGGCGTGATGATGCGCGGCCCCAACGGCATCGCCATCGCTGTGCGCCGGCCGGATGGCGAGATCGTTCTGAAAAACGACTCCTTCCAGCCCATCACCAAACGGATCAAATGGCTCAACATACCCATCCTGCGCGGCGCCATTCTTCTTATCGAGACCATGTACGTGGGCATGAAGGCGCTCACCTTTTCCAGCGATATCGCCATGGAAGCAGAAAAACAGAAAAACGGCGCAGCGGACAAGCCGCGGAACAAACGGCGCGATAAAATCGAAACGGCTCTGACGGTGGTCTTTGCCCTGGCGCTGGGCATCGCGTTTTTTTTCTACCTGCCGTTGCTCCTTACCGGGCTGTTCGGCTTTGACTCCGGCTTTTGGTTCAACCTGGTGGACGGCCTCATCCGCATGGTCTTTTTTCTTGCCTATCTCTATCTCATTTCGCGCTGGAAAGAGATCCGCCGCGTATTCGAGTACCATGGGGCTGAACATAAATCTATTTTCGCCTACGAGAACCAGAAAGAGCTGGTGGTGGACAGCGCGCGGCCGTTCACTACACTGCACCCGCGCTGCGGCACCAGTTTTCTGCTCATCGTCATGGTGGTCTCCATCCTGGTGTTCATGTTCCTCGGCAAACCGGAGACCGTCGCTGAGCGGCTCGTGCGCCTGGCCTTTGTTCCGCTGATCGGCGGCCTTTCCTATGAATTGATCAAGCTGTCCGCCAAAGCTTACCGGTACCGGTTTTTCCGCCTGTTTCTTCTGCCCGGTCTGTGGCTGCAAAGGATCACCACGGTAGAGCCGGACGATCAGCAACTGGAGGTGGCGATGGTGGCGCTGAAATGCGCCCTTGGACAGGATCCGGCCGTGGGGCCGTCTAAAGTGGTGCTGGTTTCCTGAGCTCTCCCGGTGGGTAAATTGTAAGGATACGCTTTGATCGAACAACTGGAAAAAATCGTGCAACGGCATCAGGAGCTGACGCAAAAGCTCAGCGATCCGGAGACCATGAACAAGCCGGCGCTGTTCCGCGATCTGGCCAAAGAGGCCGCCGATTTAGCCGAAACCGTTCAGCTTTACAGCGACTATAAAAAATGGCGCTCCGATCTGGAGAACGATAAAGCCATTATTCAAAACGAAACAGATTCGGATCTGCTGGAGTTGGCCAAGAGCGAGATGGCGGAGCTGGAGACGAAAATCGCCCTGGTGGAAGAACAGCTGAAAACCATGCTGATTCCCAAGGACCCGCAGGACAGCCGCAACGCGGTGGTGGAAATCCGCGCCGGCACCGGCGGCGATGAGGCCGGCCTCTTTGCCGGCGATCTGTTCCGCATGTATCAGCATTTTGCCGAAAAAAACGGCTGGAAATTGGAGGTGCTCTCCTCCAATGCCCAGGGGATCGGCGGCTTTCGCGAGGTGATCTTTTCCCTCACCGGCAAGGACGTGTTCGGCAAGATCAAATTTGAAGGCGGCGTGCACCGAGTGCAGCGCGTGCCGGCCACAGAGGCCAACGGCCGCATTCACACCTCTGCCGCCACCGTGGCCGTGCTGCCCGAGGCGAAGGAGATCGACGTCGACATCGATCCCAACGACCTGCGCATCGACGTCTTTCGCTCGTCCGGACCCGGCGGACAGAGCGTCAATACCACCGATTCAGCGGTGCGGGTGACCCACTTGCCCACGGGCATGGTGGTCTCATGCCAGGACGAAAAATCACAGCACAAGAACAAAGCCAAAGCGCTCAAGGTTTTGCGCGCCCGCTTGTACGACAAAGCCATGGAAGAGGAGCGCGCCAAACTCACGGCACAACGCCGTTCCATGGTCAGCACCGGCGACCGCAGCGCAAAAATTCGCACCTACAATTATCCGCAAAATCGGGTGACCGACCACCGGATCGGTCTGACCCTCTACCAGCTGGATCAGGTGCTGCAGGGCAAGATCGATGAATTTATCGAACAGCTGCAGCTCACTGAACGTGCGGAGCGGCTGGAAGCAATGAAACAATAACCGCACGCCTGAAAGTGACGGTATGGCAGAAGAGAGACGGCGCTGGACAGTCATCGACCTGTTGAAATGGACCGCCGGTTATCTGCAAGAGAAGAAATTCGACCACGCCCGTCTGACCGCAGAACGCCTGTTATGCCATGTGCTCAACTGGCGCCGCGTCGATCTCTACCTTCAATTTGACCGGCCTCTTTCCGCCGACGAACTGACCGCCTTTAAACGCCTGCTGCAAAGACGTCTGACCCACGAACCCCTGCAATATATTGTTGGCGAAAGCGAATTTTTTTCTTTATCTTTTCTGGTGGGCCCGGGCGTGCTGATCCCCAGGCCGGAAACCGAGCTGCTGGTGGAAAAGGTGATCGAATTCGCCCGCCCCTCCGCCGGCTGCCGGATTCTGGATCTGGGCACAGGTTCCGGCTGCATCGCGATCAGCCTGGCCGTGCATCTGCCGCAGGCGCAAATCGTCGCCATCGACCGATCGGCCAAAGCCCTGGAATTGGCACAGGCCAACGCCCGGCGCAACGGCGTAACGGACCGCATCGAATTTATATCCTGGGATTTCACCAGCCCCACGTCGCCGTTTACCGCCGCCTTTGACATCGTTGCCGCCAATCCGCCGTATATCCGTCAGAGCGACTATGAACGGCTGCCGAAGGAGATTAAAAACTTTGAACCCCCGGAGGCGCTGCTCGCTGGAACGGATGGACTGGACGGGTATCGCGCCATTCAACGCCGGCTGCGCCAATGGCTGAACCCGGGTGGTCGGGCTTTTCTCGAGATCGGAGCGGACCAGGCGGAAGAGATTCTTCACCTCTTTCCCCAGGCCGATCTGTTTCCCGATCTGGCCGGCCGTCAGCGCCTGGCGATCATCGAACAGAGATAACCCCATTCGTTTTCCATTATATTTTACTCTTGAGAGGAACCGGTAGAATGAAATCGGCCTTGGACGAAAAAGAAATCCTCGCCTATCTGGAGCAAGCGAGACGTGGGATCTCCACCTATTTAAGCAAGAATAAAAAGAAAATCCGGCCGGAGATCCTCATCAGTGCGGAGAAAAAAGTGCCGAAAAACCTGGAGAAATGGTTGCTGGACGAACAGGTCCACCGTCTTTCGCCGGGGACGCGCGAGGGGATCATCCGCGCGATTCAACAGAAACAATGGGCTCGTATCATCGATGCGTTTATCGACGACATCGCCTTCGGCACCGGCGGCATCCGCGGGGTAGCGGCGTTCGCCGCCAAAGACGACGAATCAGAATTGGAGAGATTATATCAGGACGGCATTCAGGCGCCCATTCTCAAAGGCCCCAACACCATCAACGACATCGTATTGATGATTAAATCCACCGGCGTGGCCCAATACGCTGCACAGCACGGTCTGCATAAAATGGTGATCGGTTACGACAGCCGCATTCAGGGCCAGGCCTTTGCCGAGCTGATCGCCAAGATTTTTCTCACCGCAGGCATCCAGGTCTATCTCTTCGACGAAGCCTGCCCCTATCCGGAGCTGACCTTCGCCATCCCCTATCTCGGGGCTGATTTCGGCATCCTCATCTCCGCCAGCCACAACGACCGCCGCTACAACGGCTACAAATTGTCCGCCAAGACCGGCGCTCAGTTCGAGAAAAAAGAACGCGACGTCATTTTTTATAAATTCATCTCCAAAGTGGATTTCAACAACATCAAAATCGATTTCGACATCACCCGGCATGCATCCCGGTTGACCTTCATCGGCGGATCCACGCCTCTCAACCAGCGAAATTATTATGGACGCGAAAAGGATCTGATCGACATCCACCACGCCCACCGCGAGCACATCAACAGTTTCCTCCTCGATCCCGAGATGGTCACACGATACGCGCCGAAAGCACGGCTCGGATTTGCCGCGTACCACGGCGCCGGCCGCATCGCAGTGCCGGAGCTGCTGCACCATTTCAACTTTCACAACCTTCAAGTTATCAGTAAATTGAACTCCTTGGACGGCCGCTTCCCCTGCTTTGCTCTGGAACAGCAGCCGGATCCCGGCGATCCCATCGCCGCAGAGGTGGCAGTGCATGAATTCAAGCAGGAATACGGCGTCGAGGCGTTTCAAACAGTGGACATGATCATCGGCACCGATCCGGACGCGGACCGGGCGGGCTTCATCGTCAAGGTGCCGCCGAAGCAGATCGCCACCTACCGCCATATCAACAAAAAATCGAAACACCTCCACAGCGCTCTGAAAAAAGCCCTGCCCAACTATGTGAGCAGAGACGACTACAGCTGGCACCTGCTGGACGCCGACAACGCCTGGACCCTGCTGCTCTGGTATCGCCTGTTCAAAGAAGCACAACTCAACGACGGCGTGTTTCCGGGCGCAGACACTAAATTCATCTCCCTGTCGCACATCACCTCGGACTCGATCACCCTGCTGGCGAAAAAGCACGGCCTGGGCGTGATCAAAACCTGGGTGGGATTCGGCTTTCTGGCCAATTCGGTCAATATGGTGTGGAGCGGCAAAAAGATCGAAAAGCTGCTCGACCGCTGGCGGCAGACGCCGGTCGTTAAAGTGAAAAACAAAAACGACCTCACCCCCTACTTGGGCAAAAAGCTGTTCAAAGGCCAGGCGCACCCGGTACTGTTCAGCGCCGCGGATATGGACAGATATCCGCGAGCGTACAACTTGGCCACCCTGGAGCAGAGCAACGGCTTTAGCATCCTGGGGCCCAAGCCGCAACCCGGCGAGGTGTGGGGCAAAGGCGGCCATGTGCGCGATAAAGACGGAACCTTTGCAGCGATCCTGCTCGCCGAGGTGCTGGCCTACGCCAAATCCATCGATCGCTCGTTCATCGAGCTGCTGGACGAAAAGATCTATTTGGACAAGGATATCGGCCTGTTCATCAACTATTATGAGCCGGAGCCCTATTGGGGTCAGTTTGAAGGCCCTGCCGGCCTGTCGAAAAAGATCCAGGTGCTGGAAAAAGTGGAAGAACTAGCCAAAGCCTGTCGAAAGGGAGAACGGCTGGTCCTGGCCAAGCACTATGCAGTCCGGTCCGTCGAAGCCTACCGGACCGGTAAATACGACGCCAACCACCGCTGGCGGCTGTACCCCTCCCTAGGCTATTACAACGGTTTTCCCGATGAGGGCATCCGTTTCTTCTTCCAAGACGAGCTGAACTATCTGACCGTGAGACCGTCGGGAACGTCGCAATGCCTGCGCTTTCATGTGCAACTGCGGATGACGGACGTGAACGCCGACAACCTCAACGCCAAGAAAAAAGAGGGCTATGAGCTGGCCCGTGAGCTGGTCGCCCGTATGCGCGAATGGGCAGGCGTATAAAGCGGGCTTTTATCCGACAACCAATGGATAGCCTGCCCGCTTGCTTGATTCAGGCCGGCCGCTCGAGACCTTTCCCTGCCTGCGTTAGTTTTTTATCAGACGATGCCATCAAACCAGGGCGGTGAGCCCTTGGGGATGATCCGGCGCATCACTCCCCAACACACCGCCCCATTGCTCCTTTGAAAAAAGGCAATCCCAACATGAAATCAGATGAAAAAAAATTCTCCTCTACGGCTGGCGACTGGTCAGCCCGCGTGCTGCCGCTGTTTCAAGATCACCCGCGGCTCACCTTCAAGGTTCAGGATATCGAACGCACGCTGCAGGTGGCGAAAAAAGAGCGCGTAGCTCTGCACAAACAGCTGCGCGACCTGGTGCGCGCCGGCGAGATTATCAAGCTGCGCCAGAATCAATACGCTCTGGCGGCGCCGGCTGCCGAGGTTACCGGCGAACTGCGCGTCAATTCGCAAGGCTATGGATTCGTTCGCCTCGAGGACGAGCAGGAAGTTTTCATCAGTTCCAAAAACATGGGGCACGCTCTGCACAAGGACACCGTCCGTGTGCGTCTGCTGGCCGGCAAAATGGGCGAACACCCCGAAGGCCGGGTTCTGCAAGTGGTCAAGCGCGGCCGCACCAAGATCGTCGGCACCTTTCATCGAGCGCGACGCTATGCCTACGTGGTGCCGGACGATATCAAACTGCAAAAGGACATTCTGCTCAGTCCGACCGACACCGCTGAACTGGTGGATGGTCAAAAGCTGGTCGTCGCCATCGAAGCGTGGGAACACGATCAGCTGAATCCCCTGGGACAGATCGTCGAGATCCTCGGCCATCCGGAGGATCCCGGCGTGGACGTCGCCTCCATCGTCCACGGCTTTGACCTGGAGACCACCTTCTCCGCAGAGGTCACTCAAGCGGCGGAAGAACTTTCCGAGGTTCTCCCTGCTGCAGAGATAGCCCGCAGGGTGGACCTGCGCAATACCGTCACCTTCACCATCGATCCGGCGGATGCCAAAGACTTTGATGATGCCGTATCCCTGGAGGCGATGGAAAACGGCAACTGGCTGCTGGGCGTGCATATCGCGGATGTCGGTTATTATGTGCAGCAGGGTTCCATCATCGATCGCGAGGCGCAGCAACGCGGCACCTCCATCTATCTGGTGGACCGCGTGATCCCCATGCTTCCGGAACGGCTCTCCAACAAACTGTGCAGCCTCACGCCCGGTGACGACAAACTCTGCTTCTCCGTGCGCATGCAGGTCACCCGCCAGGGTGAAGTGCTCTCCCACTCCTTTGACCGCAGCGTAATCCGCAGCCGCAAACGCTTTTCCTATGAAGAAGCGCAGCAGGTACTCGACGGCCGGCTGGCCAGCCCGTTCAGCGACGTTCTGCGCGACATGCGATCGCTGTCAAAAAATCTGATCGCTGCGAGAAAAAAACGGGGCGCGGTCGACTTTGACAGCCTGGAGATCAAGGTCGTTCTCGACGAACAGGGCAAACCGGTCAAGCTGCAAAAACGGGAACGGCTGGATACCCACCGGCTTATCGAAGAGTTCATGCTGCTGGCCAATGTCGCCGTCGCTCGATTTGTGGGAGAGGAACTGGCGGAAAAATTCGATCAGCAACCGCCCTTTGTCTACCGGGTGCACGACAAACCCAGCCGCGCCGATGTGGAAGAACTGATGACGCTGGCAAAAGTGTTCGGCGTCGAAATGCAGCCGCCGAAACGGGTGACTCCGCACTATTTCCAGCGCCTGTCCGAACAGTTCGGGGCGCATCCGGCGGCTACGGTGCTGCAGAACGCCCTGCTGCGCACCATGACCAAAGCCAAGTACACCACCGCCAATGTCGGCCATTTCGGACTGGCCTATACCCATTACACCCACTTTACCTCGCCCATCCGCCGCTATCCGGATCTGATGGTGCACCGGCTGCTGCACCTCTATCAGACAAATCCGGAACAGCCGGTCCATCGATCAGATTTAGAACGGCAGTGCCAGCTGGCCAGCGAAAACGAAATCCGCGCTCAAGAGGCGGAGCGCGCCTCTATTAAAATGAAACAACTGGAATTTCTTGAAGCGCATATCGGTGAAGAGTACTCGGGTTTCATCTCCCGCATCGTGGGCTTTGGCCTCTTCGTCACTCTGCCGGATTTTCTGATCGACGGGCTGGTCCATATTTCGGATTTAAAAGACGACTATTACATTTATGAAGCGAAAAAAGCCCAACTGACCGGCGAGCGCCGGGGAACCGTCTATCGGCTCGGTGACCCGGTGCGCATCGCTATCAGCCGGATCAATCGAAATGAACGTCTGATCGATTTCACCCTCATCGGAAAACTCGGGCCGACGAAGAAAAATCGGAGAAAGAAAAGATGAAAACCCTTCTGCTGAATAAAAAAGAGCTCTGCCGCGGCACCTGGGAGTTCACCCTGGCCAAACCCGCCGATACCGTTCACCAGGCAGGACAACACATCACAGTGAAACTGCCCCGTCTGCTCCATGAAGATCCCAAAGGCCCGCAGCGCACCTTCACCCTCGCCTCAGCGCCACACGAGGCCGACTGGCTGATCGCCACCCGCATGACCGGCAGTGGATTTAAAAAAACGCTCCTCGACCTGCCGCTGAACACGGAATTGGAGGTCCATGGCCCCATGGGAGCCCTGGTCCGTGATGAACGGTTCCCTGCACTGGTTTTTCTCGCCGGCGGCATCGGCATCACTCCGTTTCGCAGTATGGTGCAGGATCTCCATCACAAAGCCCTCAGCGTCGAGGCGCATCTCTTTTACGCCAACCGCAGCCTCGACTCCGCCGCTTATCACGATCTCTTCATCGGACTCGCAGGGCAAAGCTTTTTCGCCTATATTCCGACCCTCAATGACGAACCGGATGCAGCATGGCGTGGTGAACGCCGTATCCTGGGAATGGAGTTGCTACAGGCCCACCTCACCGAATTGGATGCCTATGCCTTCTATCTGTGCGGACCGCCGGGGCTGGTTACAGATCTGACTGCGCAGCTGCAGGGTGGGGGCGTGAACAAGGAAAGAATTTTCTCCGAATCCTTTTGGGGCTACCCCTGAGGGCCGGCCCACAATCCGACAGCCGGTAGAATATGAAACTGTGTAAACAGCCCACCGGCTGATCTAATTCGTTTGACAGGTGTCGCATTTTCAGGACACCTTTGCCTGCCCTGCTATCGGCAGGCGGCTGCGTCCGCCAACTTGACTTCCATCCTTCTGAAAAACATATTGTTATAAATTATGTTGCTCCGCGTGCTCCTGTCTTTATCCGTATCAATGGTATAATTTTTGTTGACTCTCCACTGCGCCAAGGAGGGAGAGTTTTTTAAGCATGAAAAAGTTTGTGCTCTGGGCCCTGCTCATCTGCACTCGAGCCGGCATTGCTCAAATAATAGCCGAGACCAACGTGCGTGAGTTGACCGACCTCGCCGGCCGCTCCGGCATCAAAGCGGTGCAGGATCGCCGCATGGCGGAAACCTATCTCCAACTCAAGGGATGGGAAACTGCGGGCACGCTCGCAGGGGCGCGCTTTTTTCAGGTTCAGCGCATCTGGCAGAGCACGCCGGTGTACTATGTGGACATGAACCAACAGGCTGCGCAGACCGTGAGCACGCAAAAGCTGTGGCCAGGCGGCAGCAGCGGTGCGTCGCTGGATGGCAGCGGCATCGTCATCGGACTCTGGGACGGCAGCGGCATTTTGCTCCAGCATCAAGAGTATATAGGCAGGGCATGGCAAAAGGACACACCGCCGCTGATCGGGCTGCACGGAACCCACATTGCCGGCACGCTGATCGCTTCAGGGAGGGAGCTCAGTGCCAAGGGCATGGCGCCCAACGCCGAGCTGGATGCCTATGATTGGAACAACGATGTTTCAGAGATGGCCCTGGCTGCTGCATCGGGCATGCTGCTGTCGACCTTTTGCTATGGCTATCTGGCAGGCTGGGCGCCTAATTACAGAGGCGATGGGAAATGGGCCTGGCTCGGAACGCCGGAGGTCAGCGCAGAGGAGGATTTTCTTTTCGGCTTTTACGATGAAAGCTGCCGTCAGCGCGATCACATCGCCTTTAACGCCCCGTACTTTTTGATGGTGATCGCTGCGGGCAATGACCGCGACGACGAAGGACCGGTGAGCGGCGAGGCCTACTGGGCGCGCGGCGTCTACGGCTGGACGCTGGACACCAGCTACCGCAAACCAGACGGCGATTACGACTGCATCACCGGGCCTGCGCTGTGCAAAAACGGCCTGACCATCGGCGCTGTGCGAGACCTGCCGAAGGGCTATGAACAGCCCAGCGGTGTGCTGATGACCGAATTCAGCGCTTGGGGTCCGACAGATGACGGACGCATCAAACCGGATCTGGTGGCCAACGGCTCTGACCTGTATTCTACTTCCAACATCAGCCCCACTCATTATGCTGTACTCAGCGGCACCTCCATGTCCACGCCGTCTGCCGCCGGCTCGCTGGCCCTGCTGCAGCAGCTGCACCGAAAGCTCACCGGCCGTTATCTGCGTTCCGCCACATTGAAGGCGATCGCGGTTCATACTGCGGACGAGTGCGGACCGGACCCAGGCCCCGATTACTGTTTTGGCTGGGGCTTGCTCAACAGCTATGAGGCCAGCCGCCTGATCTTTCAAGACCAAACGTTGCCGAATTCGATCCTCGAAGAGACGCTGCTGCAGCAAGAACCCCTGCGGATACAGCTGCGCTCCGATGGTAAATCGCCGCTGAAATGCACCCTGGCGTGGACCGATCCAGCCGGCACGCCCTGTCTCAGGTCATTGGATTGTCTTTCCGCCATGTTGGTCAATGATCTCGATCTCCGTCTGCTGCGACAACGGGATGCACGGGTGTTTTATCCCTGGGCCTTGAATCCGGATTTACCGGCCGCTGCCGCGGTGCAGCAGGACAATCATCGCGACAATGTTGAACAAATATTCATCCAACAGCCCGAGGCCGGTCTGTACACCCTGTCCATCTCCCACAAGGGCGCCCTGCAGAACGGACAGCAACCGTTTTCGTTGTGCTGCACCGGCGCGGTTCCGGCTGAACGGCCGGCCATGCTTCGAGTGCGGCTGTTTCTGCAAGGCGCTTTTGACAGCGCCACCGGGCGGATGTCCCGCCGCCTGCAGGAGAGCAGCGCACTGGATACGAGTAGTCCCTATTCAGCGGACCCGCTCCGCCTCAACCGCCTGCCGGACGAATCCGTGGACTGGGTCCTGCTGCAACTGACCGCCGCTTCTGACACCCTGCCGGTGTTGAACCGGAGCGCCTTGGTGCGGCCGGACGGGATGCTGATCAATCCCTGGTCCGGCGAGAGTGAATGGGAACTGCCGGCAGGCGGCTATCGCCTGTCGCTTCACCATCGCAACCACCTGATGGTGCAAAGCGCCGCTCCGCTTACCCTGACCGCCGGGGATACAACCTTTTTCGATGCATCGGTCGGCCACGCGCTTGCCGGCGAAAACAGTACGGTGGAACTGGCGCCCGGAGTCTTCGGCCTCTGGGCCGGCGATCTCGATCAGGACAGCCGGATCGATCAGCACGACTATGAGATCTGGTATCAGGCAGCCTTGACCGCGCAGGAGGGCTATTGCGCCGCTGATGTGAATCTGGACGGCTTGGTGACGACCCTGGATTTGACTCTACTCTATAATTCCCATCGATGTCTGAACCCTGCCCCTTTTTAAAATGCGAACAAAATTCCCTTGCATTTGATGACAGCATTTTCTAATATAATCATTGAGTTTATCCAGTTTTGCCCCAGAACGGAGGGATCATGAAATTTAAATATGCATTCATAGGCTGTGCCTTGATCCTCGGCTGGACCGACCTCGTCCTTCCGCAGAGCGATGGGGGATATCCTTCGCTGGATTACAAGAAAACGCGCCGCAGCGGACCCAGCTATTCTCCCATTTCCGGCAGCATGATCGGAGTCCATGCCGGATACATGAATCCCAAGGACACCAAGAGCGGTTTATTCCTGGGCGGCAGCTGGGGCACTTCGATCGATGAATCGGTCAGCCTCGGCCTCAGCTTTGATGTGTTCCATACCTCCTATGCTGAAGAGACTCGAGTCGCTCTGGAGACCGCCAACGGCATGACCACCAAAACGTATATGACCGAGATGGAATACAGTCGCATCATTCTGCCTCTGCTGGTGGAGGTGAATGCAAAAATCCCGCTCGGCAGATACATCGGCTATATGCTGCGCGGCGGAGTGGGTTATTCGTTTCTCTGGAGCCGCGAAAAAAATTATGAAAAAGGAACCAACGAAACGCGTAATTTCGGCGGCATGACTTGGCAGGCCGGGTTCGGCATCTTTTATGAAGTCGGCAGCGAATCGACATTGACCATTGGGCTCACTTACACCCGCGGGCGGGTCAGCCGCGAGGTCACCAAATCCGTGGAGGGATTGCCGATCGAGGAACGGGTGGATCTTTCCGGCCTGGGGGCGCGCGTCGGCATTCTGATCAATTTGCTCTGAGGTCCTTGCCCTCGGCTTCAGATAGCAGACGTCCTCTCGAGGACGTTTTTTTTATACCAGAACCGTCATGAACACTCAACGCATTTATTCGGGATTCGGACCTGTTTTATCGCCCATGGTACGCACACTGCTGCTCATCAACGGCGCGGTGTATCTGCTGCAGGTGCTCACCTCCGGTCAGGGGTTGATCGAAGGCCGACTGGCATTGTGGCCCGATCAGGTTTTCCATGACGGTGCGTTGTGGCAGTTGATCACTTATATGTTTCTGCACGGATCTCTGTTGCACCTTCTCTTCAATCTGTTCACCCTGTGGATGTTCGGCAGCGACGTGGAGCGCAGCCTTGGCGAAAAACGCTTCTTGGGATTTTATTTGATCACCGGCATCTGCGCCGCATTGTTTCACCTGTTCTTTAACGCGCAGAGCACAAATCCGGTCCTTGGCGCATCCGGCGCAATCTACGGCGTGCTGGTCGCCTTTGCGCTCCTCTATCCCGAGCGCGAGATAACCCTGCTGCTGTTTTTCATTCTGCCGGTGCATCTAAAGGCTAAATACCTGGCGGCGATTTTCATGGCGATCTCCCTGATCGCCGGCATCCAAAGTCAGATCACCGGCGCCGCCGAAGGGGTGGCCCATCTCGCGCACCTCGGCGGCGGCTTGGCCGGACTGCTTCTTCTGCGCGGCGGCGCCGTCGTGCACGCCTTCCTGTTCGAACATCGTAAAAGGAGGCAGTGGCGGCGGATGGGAAAACAAAAACAGCGGGAGAAACACTTGACCGCGCAACGCAGACAAGTGGACGAGCTGTTGGACAAGATCAACCAGGTGGGCTATGCCAATCTGACGGAAGAAGAAAAATCGATTTTAAAAAAAGCGGCGGAACGACTTTCGAATGACACGTAGAACAAAGATTCTGATCCGTCCCGGCGTTTGCCTGCTGTTTCTCATGGTCAGCCTCAGCCCGGCTGATGAGATCGTCCTCATTCATCAGACCACCGGTGAGCGCCTGGCCGGTCTCAACGCCATTCGCGCCGGAGGTTATGATTTTATCTCCCTGGCTGATTTTGCGCAAACCCTCGACCTGCCCTATACGCAGAACACGCTGCTGAAAACGTTTCAAATAAAATCCCGCAAAACCATTCATATCCTGGCGTTGAATCCATTCATCCGCGTGGATGAAGAGATCCGGCAAATGCCCGTGTCGGTCCTTTATCTGAACGGACGGTTCTATGCGCCGGTTCTTTTTCTCTTGCCCTGCATTCAGGACGCTTTGCCCTTTCCCCTGGCCTATCATCCGGAGCGTCAGGAGATGGCCGTCTCCACCTACCACGCCCAGGTGCAGGGACTGACCATAGAGGACAAACAGAATGGCGTATTGATTCGTCTGCGGTTGAGCGAGAGCGTGCCGTTATCCAATATCTATACCTCGGAATCCAATGGCTGGTTCTATGTGGATGTCTACGCAGGAGAGATCGAAAACGCCGCTGCCCTGCAGATCGAGGGTAAGAGCAGCATTGTAACGCAGACCATGAAGGTTCAACTCTCCAAAGACACCGCCCGTTTCGGATTCCGCCTCAACCGCACCATCAAAGAGAAAAACATCCGTCTGCAGGAGCAGCCCTTTGAAATCATCATTTCTCTGCGCACCCTGGAACAAGTGCCCGCGAATCTGCTGGCCGAGTTGACCCGGGAACGGGAGAAATGGAAGATCGATCTGGTGATCATCGATCCGGGGCACGGCGGCAAGGATCCGGGGACCATCGGCGTGAGCGGCTATTATGAAAAACACCTGACCCTCGCCATCGCCAAAGAACTCAAAGCCGAACTGGAACGGCAGCTGAAAATCAAGGTGCTGCTGACGCGGGATGCGGATGTCTTTGTGCCGTTGCAGGAGCGCACCCAGTTCGCCAACCGTAAAAACGGCAAGCTGTTCATCAGCCTGCATGTGGACTCTAATCCCAACAAGAACCTGCACGGACACACCGTCTATTTTATGGGACCGGCCAAAACCGATGAGGCGCGTCGCGTCGCCCAATATGAAAACTCGGTGATCGAGTATGAGGACAGCAAAAAAAAATACGCCGGTCTCTCTGACGCGGCGTTCATTCTGGCTGCGAATGCCAGCAATTCATTTAACAAAGAGAGCCAGGATTTCGCCGATCTGGTGGACAAACAGCTCTCTCACCTGCCCCGCGCGCATAGCATCGGCGTGCGCCAGGCGGGCTTTTACGTGCTTTATGGCGCTTCCATGCCCAATCTTTTAATCGAAACCGGGTTCGCCTCCAACCGTCAGGATGAAAAGCGATTGAAGGATAAAGCAACCCAGCGGGCGATCGCCAAAGCGATCACCCAGGGCGTTCGCGAGTTTAAAGAGCGCTACGAGATGGTCAATTAGACGCACAGCCGGCCCTGGCGGGCGTTCCGACGCTCCATTTCTCGCTGCAGCGCGCTGTGCACCCTGGCTTTATGCAGCGGCCACAACGGTGCGATCAGCAGCTCCGCCGGCGCTTCCGCGGTCACGCGCTGCAGCACCCGGTCCGCAGGGGTCCTTTGTAAAAAATCGATCAAGAGCTCCACATACTCGTCCAACTCGAGCGCACGATAAGCGCTTTGGCGATAGAGCCGTTCCGCCGCTGTGTCCTTCAACACCAGCATGGGGTGCAGTTTGAGTTCGTGCACCGGCAGTTGCGCCAACCGCTCCGCGGTCTCCATCATCATCGCATGATCTTCACCGGGCAATCCCAACATCAGGTGGACGCACACACGCACGGGCAAATGCGACAACCGTTGCACCGCCTGTTCAAAATCGGCGTAGGTGTGGCCGCGCCGTACCAGCTGCAGCGTACGGTCATGTACGCTCTGCAAACCCACTTCAATCCAAACATCCACCCTTTCCGCCAACTCGGTCAACAACGGCATCAGCTCTTCACCGAGACAATCAGGCCGCGTAGCGATAGACACGCCGACCACATCGGGAAACGACGCCGCCTGCAAAAACACCGACCGCAGAGCCGTGACCGGCGCATAGGTGTTGGTGGAAGCCTGAAAATAGACGATAAATTTGTTCACCCCTTTTTGCCGGCCGCGCTGCACGCCGCTTTCCACCTGTTGCGCCACCGGGATTTGCTGCAGGGACTCCATCCTGGAAAAACTGTCGACCCGGCAGAACAGGCATCCCTCGACGCCGCATCGGCCGTCACGGTTGGGACAGGTCCATCCGGCATCCACGGATATTTTGCTCACCCGCTCGCCGTAGCGCTGCAATAAAAAACGGGCAAAAGAATAGTATCGCTTCTGATCTTCCACGCTGCACCTTGAATCGATTGCTCCGCCGGCCCGCCGACTCACACGTTCGCCCACACGATCCGGCCTCTCTTGATCACCATGCGGGCGTGATTGATTCCAAAGAAATACGGCGCCAAACGGTAGTCAGCCAGATCCATCAGCACCAAATCCGCCATAGCGCCGGCGGCGATCAGACCTGTACGCTCCAGGCCTAGACTATAAGCGGCGTTTACCGTCACCGCGTTGATCGCCTCCTCCGGGCTGAAGGCCATCTGCGTGCAGGCCAGCGACATCATCAGTTGCAGGTTCAAACACATGCAGCTGCCGGGATTGAAATTGCTCGCCAACGCGACGATGGCGCCGTGATCGATCAGGGAGCGGCCGGGAGGATAGCCGTATCTGAGAAACAGAGAGACCCCGGGCAATAACGTGGCGCAGGTGTTCGATGATCCCAACAGGGCGATCTCTGTCCGGCTGATCTGCTCGAGATGGTCCACAGAGGCTGCGCCCATGGACGCCGCCAAAGATACTCCGCCGTTGGCGCTGAGCTGATCGGCGTGCAGGCGCAATTTCAATCCGCAGTGCAGGGCCTGATGAAAAATCCGTTCTGTCTGCTCTAGAGTGAAATAGCCCTGCTCACAGAACACATCGCAGAATCGCGCCAAGCCGGCGATGCGCGGCAGCAGCGCGATCACTTCGTCCGTATACTGCGCTGCGGTTTTGCCGGGTGGAATCGCATGGGCGCCCAGATAGGTCGGCACCAGTTGGATCGGTTGCATTCGATCGAGATCGTGAATGACCTGCAGCAGTTTGATCTCCTGTTCCTCATCCAGCCCATAGCCGCTCTTGATCTCCATAGAGGTGGTGCCATGCCGCAGGGCCAGCGCCAGATAGCGGGAACCGATCTCCACCAATTCCTCGCGGCTGGCTCGACGCGTGGCCGCGACCGTGCTGAGGATGCCGCCGGCCCTGCCGGCCGCCTCCTGATAGCTCAATCCGGCGTTGCGCAGGCAAAACTCCTCTTCCCGGGTGCCGGCGAAAACCAAATGGGTGTGGCTGTCCACCAGTCCTGGGAGCACCACCTGCTTCTCAGCGTCAACCACCTGCGGCTGACCGGAAATCTCTTTTTCCACATCCGCCAAAGCGCCCATAGCGCGAATGATTCCATCCCGCACATAGAGCGAAGTCCGTTCATACACCTTCACTCTGCTCATATCCGGCCCCCGCGCCGGCTGTTGCAGGGCGGTGACCACCTGTCGCGCATTTCTGATGAATAGATGGCCCATCGGTTCTGTCGCTGGGTTGATACTCGAATTTGTTCATATCACTGTTGTGAGAAACCGGAGTTTTGCATCATCCCTGCGCGGTTGCGGTTGCCGTACAGGTTGACGCAACGCAGAAGCCCACCTCTCTTCTATGGCGCAGGCCAGAGCAGCGGTTCGAGTTCTTCAGTCTCTCAGCATCGGCATATCGATGGCCATGGTCCTTGCCGCGCGGATAGCGGCCGGATACCCGGCATCCGCATGACGGACTATGCCCATCCCCGGATCCGTGGTCAACACGCGCTGCAGCCGCTTCGCCGCCTCCGCGCTGCCGTCCGCCGCCACCACCATGCCGGCATGAAGCGAATAACCGATGCCCACGCCGCCGCCATGATGCAGCGAAACCCAGCCGGCGCCGGACACCGCATTGAGGAGCGCATTCAGGATCGGCCAATCCGCGATGGCATCACTGCCGTCGGCCATGGCCTCGGTCTCGCGATAAGGCGAAGCCACTGAGCCGGCATCCAGATGATCCCGGCCGATCACCAGCGGCGCTTTAACCTCGCCGGATGCCACCAGATCGTTAAAGAGCCTGCCCACACGGCTCCGTTCGCCGTATCCCAACCAGCATATGCGCGCGGGCAAGCCCTGAAACGCCACCTGCTGTTGCGCTCTGCTGATCCAACGGTTGAGCGCCGGATTTTCCGGATAGGCCTTGAGCAGGGCCGCGTCGGTCGCCAGAATATCCTCTGCGTCGCCGCTGAGTGCAACCCAGCGGAACGGTCCCTTGCCCAGACAGAACAGCGGCCGAATGAATTCGGGCACAAAGCCGGGTATGTCGAACGCCCGCGTTTCCCCATTGGCCAGCGCTTCGCCGCGGATGTTGTTGCCGTAATCGAACACCACCGCGCCGCGAGCCTTAAGCTCCAGCATGGCCTGAACATGGCGGACGATGGATTGCCGCGCCATGCGTTTATAACGCTCCGGATCTGTATGCCGCAGACGCAACGCTTCCTCATATAAAATGCCGTGCGGCACATAACCGTTGAGAACATCATGAGCAGAGGTTTGATCCGTTACCACATCGGGAAGAATGCCGCGACGGACGATCTCGGGCAACACCTCAGCGGCATTGCCCAACAGCCCGATGGAGAGCGGCCGTTCCTGCGCCTTTGCTTCTTGCACCAGCTCCAAGGCTTCGTCCAACTCGGTGCACAGACGATCGAGATAGCGGGTCTGCAGCCTGCGTTCTATGCGCTGACGATCCACTTCGACGCACAGACACACTGCGCCGTTCATGGTCGCTGCCAAAGGCTGAGCGCCGCCCATGCCGCCCAAACCCGCGGTGAGAATAAACCGGCCGTGCAACGAGCCTTTATAATATTTATCCGCACAAGCGGCAAAGGTTTCAAAAGTGCCCTGCAGAATCCCCTGGCTGCCGATATAAATCCAACTGCCCGCGGTCATCTGACCGTACATGGTCAGGCCCAACGCCTCAAGCCGACGGAATTCATCCCACGTCGCCCATCGGGGCACCAACAGGGCGTTGGAGATCAAAATCCGCGGCGCAAGCTCGTGCGTTGTGAATATCGCCACCGGTTTGCCGGACTGAATCAAAAGGGTCTCATCGTTCTCAAGCCTTTTCAGCGAATCAACAATGGCCTGATAACACTCCCAATTCCGCGCCGCCTTGCCGGTGCCGCCATAGACGATGAGCTCCTGCGGACGCTCGGCGACCTCTGGATCAAGGTTGTTCATCAGCATGCGCAGGGCTGCTTCCTGCACCCAGCCCTTGCAGCTCAAGCGGTTGCCGCGTGGAGCACGAATCATTCCATCCATACTGCCTCTCCCACTGATAGTCCGATGACTATAACATACACAATTTTCTCTTACAAATCTATTTTCTTTTTCAATCATAGCCGAAGCGCATCGCACCCAGCCTCCTCGCCGCTGCAACCTGGCTTTGGCAAAGCCCTACGCCCGATCGCCGAAAAAAAGGCTTGCATCTGATTTAAAACATAAGTAATATAGTCATATTAATTTTATTTAGAGGCCTATGAAAATTACCTACAAGGGCGATTATGCCCTAAAGGCTATACTGGACCTCTGTTTCCGCTATGCCGGCAGCGAGATCGTTCCTATCAACGATATCGCGCAACGGCAGAATATACCGGTCAAATATCTGGAGCAGATCATGCTGGTGCTAAAAGGCGCCGGACTGGTCGAAAGCAAGCGGGGCCTGGGCGGCGGCTTTCGACTGCGCTTAGCGCCGGACCAGATCACCGTGGGCCGGGTGTTGCGTCTGCTGGAAGGACCCATCGAGCCCATCTCGTGCAGCCGCCGCCATCACGATGGTTCGTGCGGCGAAGAAGAGTGTTGCGCTTTTCGCGAGATCTGGCTGAAGGTGACCGACGCGATCACAGAAATCGTCGATCAGGTCACCTTCAGCCACTTGATGCAGCGAACGCTGCAGCTGCAAAAGCGAAAAACCCACCGCTAACTTTCATCCATTTTGGGCAGGAGCAGGTTATGTCTGATCGACGATTTGATTTCGCCACCCTGGCGCTGCATGCGGGCCAGACTCCGGATTCGGACACCCTTAGTCGGAGCGTCGCTCTGCACCGCACCAGTTCCTATGTATTCAAGAGCGCGGAACATGCCGCCAATCTCTTTGCTCTCAAGGAAACGGGATTCATCTACACTCGAATGGGCAATCCCACTCAGGAAGTGCTGGAACGGCGCATGGCGGCTCTGGAGAACGGCGCCGCTGCTCTGGCTTTTGCCTCAGGCACCTCCGCCATCCATAACACCGTGATCAACCTCTGCGCTGCCGGCGACGAGATCGTTGCCGCCCGCAATCTCTACGGCGGCACCTATACCATGTTCGACGCCGTGTTGCCACAGTTCGGCATCCAAACGCGGTTCGTCGATCCCACTCAGCCGCAAAATTTTGAAAAAGCGATCACGGAAAAAACCCGACTATTGTTTGTCGAGACCATCGGCAATCCGGGGTTGGCCGTCACCGACCTGGAGGCGGTGGCGGCGGTGGCGCAAAGATATCATCTGCCGCTGGTGGTGGACTCTACGTTTACCACGCCCTATCTGCTGCGGCCGCTTGATTACGGCGCCGACATCGTCTGCCATTCGTTGACCAAATGGCTGGGCGGCCATGGCACGGCCATCGGCGGCTTGGTCGTAGACGGGGGTCAATTCGACTGGACCGATGCGAAATTCAAGCTGTTCAACGAGCCGGATCCCAGCTATCACGGTTTACGCTATGCGCACGATCTAGGCGAGTTGAATCATCTGGCGTTCATTATGCGGTTGCGCCTGGTGCCGTTGCGCAATCTGGGCGCGTGTCTGTCGCCGGATAACGCCTGGCTGTTTCTCCAGGGCATCGAAACGCTGCCTCTGCGCATGGAGCGCCATTGTGCCAACGCTCAGGCGGTGGCGGAGTTTTTGCACCAGCACCCCAAGGTGCAGTGGGTTCGCTATCCGGGTCTGCCCTTGGATCCGACCCACGCGGTGGCAAAAAAATATCTTTCCAAAGGGTACGGCGCCATGGTGGTGTTTGGCATCAAGGGCGGCCATCCAGCGGGTATCGAGTTCATCAACCGATTGCAGCTGTTTTCGCATCTGGCCAATGTGGGCGACGCCAAGAGTCTGGCCATTCACCCGTCCAGCACCACCCATTCGCAGTTGTCGGATGAACAAAAAGCACAGGGCGGCGTTACCCCCGAGTTGGTGCGCCTGTCCATCGGCCTGGAGAGCATTGACGATATTCTGTGGGACTTGCAGCAAGCGCTGCAGAGCCTCTGAGATCAACCGCTTTCACGAGAATGAGTATGCCTGCGTTTTTTAACGACAACAGTTATTCCATCGGCCGCACGCCTCTGGTGAAGTTGAACCGGGTGATCGGCAACAGCGGCGCGATGATCCTCGCCAAGATCGAAGGGCGGAATCCGGGCTATTCGGTGAAATGCCGGGTCGGCGCGGCCATGGTTTGGGATGCGGAGCAGCGCGGCATCCTCAAGGCCGGTCGGGAACTGGTAGAGCCCACCAGCGGCAACACCGGCATTGCGCTGGCGATGGTAGCCGCAGCCCGCGGCTACCGACTGACGCTGACCATGCCTGAGACCATGAGCCTTGAACGCCGTCGGATTCTATATGCCCTGGGCGCCCGTCTGATCCTGACTCCGGGCGCCGGCGGCATGGCCGCCGCAGTGGCCCGAGCGGAGGAACTCTATGCCGACGACCCCAAGCACTATGTGCTGCTTCAGCAATTCAAGAATCCAGCCAACCCGCAGATTCATGAAACCACCACCGGACCGGAGATCTGGCAGGACAGCGGCGGCGCCATCGATGTGCTGGTGGCCGGGGTCGGCACCGGAGGAACCATCAGCGGCGTTTCGCGTTACATCAAGCGAAAAAAACCGATCCTGTCCGTGGCCGTGGAACCGGCGGCCAGCCCGATCCTCACACAAAAACGCACCGGTCAACCTCTTGCGCCCGGCGCCCATAAAATTCAGGGAATCGGAGCAGGCTTTCTGCCCGCCACCCTGGACCTCGATTTGGTGGACCGGGTGGAGACCGTAAGCGACGAGGAGGCTTTTGAAATGGCGCGACGCTTGGCCAAAGAGGAGGGCATTCTTTCGGGCATCTCCTGCGGCGCCGCGGTCGCCGCCGCTGTGCGGCTGGGGCAGCAGGCGGAATTCAAAAGCAAAACCATTGTGGTTATTCTGCCGGACTCCGGTGAACGCTATTTATCCACTGCTCTGTTCCAAGGATTGGGGGATGCACCGGCTTAAAGCCGGCGTTGCTGAATCCGCGTGGGCCGGACTATGCCGCCTCCGGCTGGCGGCGCAAACCGAAGCGGCGTTCAGGCTGCTGTGCAAAACGAATCACCCGTCTATGCTTTCGACAACGTCCCTGCCGGGGACCATCGTTTGTCTATCATGCGACCATAAAAATGAACAATAATTCAGTCGGCATCGTAAAACCGCACTTTTTCACCTTTGCCGAACCGCCGCAGGAAATGCCGTTGGACAGCGGCGGCCGGTTCGGCCCCATCACCCTGGCCTATGAGACCTATGGCGAGCTCAACGACCGTGCCTCCAACGCCGTTCTCATCGCTCACGCCCTGTCCGGCGATGCACACGTAGCCGGCCGGCATTCAGCGGCGGATAAAAAACCCGGCTGGTGGGATTACATGGTAGGGCCGGGCCGGCCTTTTGACACCGATCGCTATTTCGTCATCTGCTCCAACGTCCTCGGCGGCTGCAAAGGCTCTTCCGGCCCCACCAGTCTGAATCCGCACACCGGCAAACCCTACAACCTGGATTTCCCGGTGATCACCGTCGGCGATATGGTGCGCGCTCAGGCCCGGCTGATGGATCACCTGGGCATCGAAAGGTTGCTCTGCGTGGTCGGCGGGTCCATGGGCGGTATGCAAGCTCTGGAATGGGCCATCGAATTTCCTCAACGGGTGGCCTGCGCGATCCCCATTGCCACCACCTGCCGGCAGAACGCGCAGGGCATCGCCTTTGACGAGGTGGGCCGCCAGGCCATCTATGCAGACGCGGATTGGTGCGAAGGCCAATATTCCTCGCAGGGGCGCAGGCCGGTGAAAGGGCTGGCCGTGGCCCGCATGCTGGCGCACATCACCTATCTGAGTGAGGAATCCATGCGGCAAAAGTTCGGCAGACGTTTGCGGCAAAAAGAGGCCTATGGATTCGACTTTCGCACCGACTTTGAGGTGGAGAGCTATTTGCAGTATCAGGGCGAAAGCTTTATCAAACGGTTTGACGCCAACAGCTATCTTTACATCACCAAAGCCATCGATTATTTTGATCTGCAGCGTGATTTTGGAACAGTGGAAAAGGCGTTCGCGCATGTGAGCGCCCGCTTCCTGGTTCTGTCTTTTTCCTCAGACTGGCTTTACACCACGGCCCAGGCCAAGGAGATCGTCCGCGCGTTGAAAATCAATCACAAGAATGTGACTTTTTGCGAAATCCCCTCGTCCTATGGCCACGACGCCTTTTTGATCGAAAATCCGCAGATGATGAAAATCATCGCAGATTTCATCGGACACGTCTACCAGGAGGAATCGGCGCGATGACCCCTCCCTGCCGTCTGCGCGTTGACCTGCAGCTGATCGCAGACCTGGTGCCTGAGGCCAGCCGCGTGCTGGATCTAGGCTGCGGCGACGGCGAGTTGTTGGACAAGCTGATTCACGAAAAAGGGGTGGACGGCCACGGCGTCGAGCTGTACCACGAACACATCTACGAGTGCGTCGCCCGCGGCGTGCCGGTCATCCATGCGGATCTGGACGAAGGCCTGTCCGATTACCCGGATGGATCTTTTGATTACGTCATTCTCAGCCGCACCCTGCAGGAGGTGCACAAACCGCTGGTCATTTTGCGCGAAATGATCCGGGTGGGAAAGACCGGCATTCTCAGCGTTCCCAATTTCGGCTACTGGCGCACGCGCTTTCAGCTGTTTTTTCAGGGCCGCATGCCGGTCACCAACACGCTGCCCTATCAATGGTACGACACGCCCAACATCCATCTGCCCACGATCCGCGATTTCACCCTGTTGTGCCGGCGGGAGGGCATTCGAATCATCAGGCAGATCCCGCTTAACCGCGGCAAATGTCGGCCGCTCTCCGGCCTTCATCCCAACCTGTTTGCCGAACTGGTGATTTTGGTGGTAAGAAAAACAGCAACAAAATAGTTGTCACACCGCACGAGCGCTGATGCCAGTATCGCGCTTTTCACTTCCCAATCCTCAATCCCTCGATTAATAGCCACGCTGCGAAACGCAATCATTCGACAAGCGGTAGGATAAACCTGCTCACCCAGCGAATGTCTCTGCGACAGAATGTTGCCGAGGTTGACTGCACTGGACAATGGCGTATTGGTCATGCCGTTTACCTTGACTTTTTGCAATTTCTTGCTAAATTAGGCTAGGAAAAAATTTGGTGATGGGAATTGGGGCCTGCCATGTATCCGCTGCTTTGCTATCCATAGCGATCCGATCAAAGAATCGCCTGCACTATTTCTGAACCTTGAAAAGGATCGCTTATGGATGTTTTCGACTTTCGCAAACGGCTGATCAGAGACTATCGAGATTATGTAGAAAGCTTTATTCAAATCAAGGACCCGCGCATTGGGGACCATGTCCACAAGGTCCTTGACGAAGGCGAACTCTGGCCCGAATCCCTGATTCAACTCAATCCCGCTTTCGCACCCGGCGCCTGGATCGATGAGCTGGTCCAGAACAACACGCTCCACCCGCTCTGCCAAAGAATATTTCGCCGCAAGGATGATCCCGCCGATTTGGGCAAACCCCTTCGTCTCCACCTTCATCAGACACAAGCCATTGATACCGCGAAAACCGGCGCATCCTACGTCCTCACCACCGGAACGGGCTCCGGTAAAAGCCTCGCTTATATCATTCCTATCGTTGATGCAGTCCTGCGCAATGGCCCCGGCAAGGGCATCAAAGCTATAATTATCTATCCCATGAACGCTCTGGCCAACAGCCAATACGGGGAACTGGAAAAATTTATCCAATGGGGTTTTGCAAAAGATCAATATCCCCTTCATTTCGCCAAATACACCGGCCAGGAAAATGAGGACCAGCGCAAGGCGATCATCCAGAATCCCCCGGACATTCTTCTGACCAACTATGTGATGCTCGAGCTGATCCTCACCCGTCCCGAGGAGAGGGGACTTATTCACGCCGCGCGCAATCTGCACTTTCTGGCGCTCGATGAGCTTCACTCCTACCGCGGTCGCCAGGGCGCCGATGTCAGTCTGCTTCTCCGCCGCGTGCGCGAAACTCTCTGCGCCTGGCAGATGCAGTGCATCGGCACCTCAGCCACACTGGCGGGCGAGGGCACGTTCATGGAGCAGCAGCGCGAAGTCGCAAAAGTCGCCAGCCAGCTTTTCGGCGCCGAGGTCAAACCGGAACATGTGATCGGCGAAACCCTGCAGCGCTTGACTCCGGAGTTGGATTTTTCTCAGCAAGCGGCCTGCACCAGCCTGATTCAGCAAGCAAGTGCAAAGCCGGATTTTCCGCCAGAAGGTTCTCAATTCATCTGCCAGCCGCTCTCATCCTGGCTCGAATCGACCTTTGGCGTGACCACCGATCCAGCGAGCGGCCGGCTGGTGCGCGCCAAGCCCTGCGCCATCGGCGGCGATGAAGGCGCGGCGCAGAAATTGGCCAAACTGACAGGCTTGGAGATCAGCCACTGCGCCAGTATGATCAAAGAGGCCCTGCTGGCCGGCAACCGGTGCACGCCCTTGCCGGAGAGCGCCATTCCGCCGTTTGTCTACCGCCTGCATCAATTTATCAGCCGCGGCGATACCGTGCATGCCTCGCTTGAGCCGGAGGAGCGCCGCCATATTACCCTTTATGGACAGCAGTTCGTGCCCGGAGATCGCGAGAAAATCCTCCTCCCTCTCGCTTTCTGCCGAGAATGCGGCCAGGAATACTATACTGTTTATCTCAACAGAACCCATAAGGGCCCGGTGGTCTCGCCGCGCGGTCTGAATGACCAGCCTCTCGATGAGGAACAGCAGGCCGGATTTCTCTATTTCAGCAGCACCAATCCTTGGAGCGAAAAGCCCGAGGATTTGCTGACCCGCCTGCCGGAGGAGTGGCTGGAGATGCGCGCTGGCCAGCCTGCTGTGCGCAAAGACCGCCGTCCCAAAATGCCCCTGCGATTGCCCTTGAACAGCAGGGGGCAATTTGATGAGCAGGGGATGGAATTCTACTACATCAACCGTCCCTTTTCCTTCTGCCTCAACTGCGGTGTCGCTTACGGCAGCCGGCAGAAGAGCGATTATGCCAAGCTTTCCACACTTTCCTCGGAAGGCCGCAGCACAGCCACTACCATTCTCAGCATGTCCTCCATCCTCTTTATGCAGCAAGCCCATGACCTGCCTGCTAAAGCGCGCAAATTGTTGAGCTTCACCGATAATCGCCAGGATGCTTCGCTGCAAGCAGGGCATTTTAACGATTTTATCGAAATCGGCGTGCTGCGCGCCGCCCTCTATCGCGCCGCGTCGAACGCACGCGGCCATGGCCTGCGCCACGACGATTTGACCCATGCGGTTTTTCAAGAGCTGAACCTGCCGCCGACTGCATGGGCAGTCACCCCCAACGCCCGCTTCGCCGAAAAGGAGAATGCCGAAAGGGCTTTTCGCAACGTCCTTGGCTACCGTCTTTATCGCGATCTGCTGCGCGGCTGGCGTATCACTTCGCCCAACCTGGAACAGTGCGGCTTGCTTGAAATCCGTTACACCTCGCTCGATGAGGTGTGCCAGGCCGACGATCTCTGGCAGGAACGCCATCCCGCTCTCGCCTCGGCAGCTCTTGAGGAGCGCCGCCAGGTCGTCAAGGTTCTGCTCGATTTCATGCGCCGAGAGCTGGCGATCAAGGTCGATTATCTTGCCGCGGAGTTTCAGGAACGGATCCAGCAGCAGAGCAACCAATATCTCATCACCCCTTGGGCTCTGGACGAAGATGAGAAAATGGAACGCGGCATGATCCTTTTTCCCCGGTCGGGCGGAGACGCCAAAGCCTGGGGCCAGGTTTATCTCTCCGGACGCAGCGGCTTTGGCATCTATCTCCGCCGTCCGCACACTTTTCGGCAGTTCAGCCGGAAACTCACACTGGATGAGACCGAGCGGATCATCTGCGATCTCCTGGCCATTCTTGCTCAGGCCGGACTGGTGGTTGCGGTTGATGTCAGTGAACCCGATTGCCCCGGCTATCAGCTCTCCGCCGCAGCCATGACCTGGCACGCGGGCGATGGCCGCAGAGCTTTTCACGATCCCATCCGCGTCCCCCATCTCCCTGCTGAATGCGGCCGGACCAATCCCTATTTCCTCCACTACTATCAAAAGACGGCCCTGCAAACCAGCGGCTTCGAAGCGCGCGAACATACCGCCCAGGTGCCCAATGAACTGCGCGAAGAGCGCGAGCGGCGTTTTCGAACAGCCCAATTGCCCATTCTCTACTGCTCGCCGACCATGGAATTGGGCGTGGACATTGACGAGCTGAATGTGGTCAATATGCGCAATGTGCCGCCCACCCCAGCCAATTATGCGCAGCGCAGCGGCAGGGCCGGTCGCAGCGGACAACCCGCCGTGGTTTTTACCTACTGCACCACCGGCAGTCCCCATGACCAGTACTTTTTCAAGCGGCCCGAGCTGATGGTCTCAGGCCAGGTGGCGCCACCGCGCATGGATCTGGCCAACGAAGATCTCATCAAGGCGCATATCCACGCCATCTGGCTGGCCGAAACCCGGCCGCGGCTGGGCAAGTCCCTGAAAGATATCCTCGACCTCAGCGGTTCTGAACCCACCCTTGCGCTGATGAACGATGTGCTCGCTGATCTCTCCTCTCCCGAAGCCCTGGTGCGCACCCGCAACAAGGCGGAGCAGATTCTTGCAGGCATCCGCCCGGAGCTGGTGAACTCCGACTGGTACCATCCCGGGTGGCTGGAAGAGGTGCTCGCCCACGCTCTCGAGGATTTCGAAAAAGCCTGCACGCGCTGGCGCGAGCTCTACCGCACAGCTCTGGCCCAGGCCAAAGCCCAGGACAAGGTCATCCGCGATGCCACCCGGCCGCAGGCGGAGCGCATCCGCGCCGAGCGCCTGCGCCGCGAGGCGGAATCGCAGCTCAAGCTTCTCACCGAAATCGAAAACGTCGTTCAGTCCGATTTCTACGTCTATCGCTATTTCGCCAGTGAGGGATTTCTGCCGGGTTACAGTTTTCCGCGCCTTCCCCTCTCGGCCTATGTGCCCGGCCGCCGCCTCAAACAGCATGATGAATTTCTTTCCCGGCCCCGCTTCCTCGCCATCTCCGAATTCGGTCCGCGCGCTTTCATTTATCACGAAGGATCGCGCTACGACATCAACCGCGTCCTCCTCACCATGCAGGGCGATGTGCTGGAGACCGTTGCCGCCAAACTGTGCGAGAACTGCGGCTACCTTCATCCCATTCAGGCCGGGGTCGGCCCTGATCTCTGCGAAAACTGCCATAATCCGCTGGACCTGCCGCTGGAATCGCTCCTGCGCCTTCAGAATGTCTCCACCCGGCGGCGCGACCGCATCACCTCTGATGAAGAGGAGCGGATGCGGCTGGGCTATGAATTGCTGACCGCAGTGCGCTTCCAGGAACAGGATGGCCGGCAGGCTTATATTCAGGGCGAAATCGTCGCGGACGGCAAGCCGCTGGCGATAGTCAAATACGGTCATACAGCCACCATCTGGCGCATCAATCTGGGCTGGAAGCGGCGCAAAAATCGCGCCCAGTCCGGTTTTCTCCTCGATATCGACAAAGGCTATTGGGAGAAAAACGAAAACATCCCGGCGGATGAGGATGAGAATCTCACATACCGGGTCCAGCGGGTGCGGCCTTTTGTGGAGGACCGGCGCAACAGCATGATTTTACAATTGATGGATGATCTCAATGTCGGACAAATGGCCTCACTGCAAGCCGCCCTGAAATCAGCCATCCAGATTGAATACCAGCTGGAGGACCAGGAGCTGGCGGTCGAACCTTTGCCCGATATCAATGAGCGCAAATTCATTCTGCTTTACGAGGCCGCCGAAGGCGGCGCCGGCGTGCTGCGGCGTCTGCTCACCGACCCCGGGGCATTCGCGGCGGTCGCAGCCCGAGCCCTGGAATTGTGCCACTTTGATCCGGCGACGGGGCAGGATCTGCTCAAAGCCCCGCGCGCCAAAGAGAACTGCGAAGCGGCCTGCTACGACTGCCTGATGAGTTATGGCAATCAGCCGGATCACCTACTCCTCGATCGCAAACAGATCCGCGATCTGCTCATACTGATGGCCCGGGCTCAAGTGAAACTCTCTCCGCTCGCCGCCAGCCGCGAACAGCATCTTCGCGATCTGGCAAACCTGGCCGGCTCGGACCTCGAGCGACAATGGCTGCGCTTGCTGCAGGAACTCAATCTGCGCCTGCCTTCCCATGCCCAATATTTGATCGAAGCATGCCACACCCGCCCCGATTTCTATTATCAGGAGCACTATGCAGCCGTCTATATCGATGGCCCTCATCATGAGTACCCGGAGCGGCAGCAGCGCGACCGTGAACAGGAGACGGCCCTGGCCGACCGCGGCATCTCGGTGATCCGTTTCGGCCACGCCGACGATTGGCGGAAAATTTTTGAACAGTATCCCTATATTTTCGGGAGCATGGCATGAGCTACGCCGTCGGCGCCCTGGTCAAAGCGCGCGGCCGGGAATGGGTGGTTCTGCCCGGCTCGGATGACGCCTTGCTCATGGTGCGGCCCCTCGGCGGCGCCGAAGATGAGATCACCGGCATTCTCACAACCCTGGAAAAGGTCCAGCCTGCTCAATTCGATCTGCCCGATCCTTCCCAGCTCGGCGATTACCGCTCCTGCCATCTGCTTCGGGACGCCCTGCGCATCGGCTTTCGCTCCAGCGCCGGCCCGTTCCGCTCCTTTGGCAAAATCGCCGTCGAGCCTCGTCCCTATCAGCTGACGCCCCTGCTTATGGCCCTTAAACTCGATCCCGTGCGCCTGCTTATCGCCGATGATGTCGGCATCGGCAAGACCATCGAGGCTTGCCTCGTTGCCCGCGAGCTGCTCGATCGCGGCGAAATCGAACGCATCGCCGTCCTCTGCCCGCCACAGCTGGCCGAACAGTGGCAGAACGAATTAGAAGAGAAATTCCATATTCAGGCCGAGCTGGTGCTGACCCATACAGCCGCCCGGCTGGAGAGAGAGTGCCGCCCAGGCGAGTCCCTTTTTGAACATTATCCCTTTGTTGTGGTCTCGACCGATTTCGTCAAATCCGACCGCCGCCGCGACGATTTTATGCGCACCTGCCCCGAGTTCGTCATTGTCGATGAGGCCCACACCTGCGCCTTTGCCGGTGAACGCAACCGAGGACAGCATCAGCGTCACCAACTCATTCAGGGGATCAGCCGAGATCCCGCCCGTCATCTGGTTCTGGTCACAGCTACGCCGCACAGCGGCAAGGAGAATGCTTTCCGCTCTTTGCTCGCTCTGCTGAAGCCGGATTTTCATGACCTGCCGGAGAATCTTTCCGGCGCGGAAAACGAAAGTCATCGGCGGCGGTTGGCGCAACACTTTGTCCAGCGACAGCGCGGTGATATCAAGGCGTTTCTCGGCGAAGAGACCCGCTTTCCGGAACGGATTCTCTTTGAGCCCGAACCGACATACAAGCTTTCAGAATCCAGCCGCCGCTTTTTCGACCAGGTGGTCCGCTATGCCCGCGAAACGGTCTCTTCGCCCGGCGAGATGACCTTCCGTCAGCGCGTTGCCTGGTGGTCGGCCCTGGCCCTGCTGCGCAGTCTGGCCTCCAGTCCGGCCGCCGCCGCAGCCACCCTGCGCAACCGCGCCGCGGCAGCGGATACCGAAACCATCCAGGAGGCTGACGAGATCGGCCGCCGCACCGTCCTCGACCTGGCCGTCGAAGAGAGCGCCGAAGCCATCGACAGCACCCCAGGCAGCGACATCGGCGAGCTGGCCGCCGACGAAAAACGGAACCGCGAGCGTTTGCTGGCCATGGCGCGCACCGCCGAAAGTCTACAGGGCGCCGAAGACCACAAACTCCAGGGGGCCATCCCGCTGATTAAACAGATGCTCGCCGAGGGCTATCATCCCATTATCTTCTGCCGTTTTATTCCCACAGTGCATTATCTCGCCGCCGAGCTGCGCAGCGCCCTGCCCAAAGAGGTCGAGATCGCGGCTATCACCGGCGACATTCCCCCGTCCGAGCGCGAGACCCGCATCGCCCAACTGGGTCATGCGGAAAAACGCATCCTGGTTTGTACCGACGCCCTCAGCGAGGGCATCAACCTGCAGGAGCATTTTGACGCGGTGATGCACTACGATCTCTCCTGGAATCCAACCCGCCACGAGCAGCGCGAAGGTCGGGTCGATCGATTCGGCCAGCCGCGCGAGGTGGTGCGGGTGATAACTTATTACGGCATCGATAACCAGATCGACGGCATCGTCCTCGATGTGCTGCTGCGCAAGCACCGGCAGATCCGCAACTCCCTGGGCATCTCAATCCCGGTGCCGGCCCAATCTGATCAACTCATCGAGGCCATTTTTGAGGGACTGCTGCTGCGCGGCGCACCCGGCGCCGGCGACCAGCTGCTGCTGCCCGGCTTTGAGGAGTATCTCAAGCCGCAGCGCGATACCATCGCCCGACAGTACGATGAGCTCTGCCGGCGCGAGCAGGTCTCGCGTTCGCTCTTTGCCCAGCATGCCATCAAGGTCGAGGAGGTACATGCGGAGCTGAGCCAGGTGCGGGCGGCCATCGGCGGCATGAGCGACGTGGCCGGATTCGCCCAATCGGCTGTCCGTGCTCTTGGCGGGACGGTCGCTGAAAACGGTTGTTATTCATTCGACCTGCACGAAATCCCGGCAGCCTTGCGCGACATCATCGGCGAAACCGCTTTCAAGGCCCGCTTTGGACTGCCGGTCCCGGAGGGAGTGCGCTATCTCAACCGCACCCATCCCTTTGTCGAAAGCCTCGCCTCCTGGCTGCTCGACACCGCCCTGGATCCCATTGAACCCGGCGTGGCCCGGCGCTGCGGGGTTATTCGCACCAGCCGGGTGCAGCGGCGCACGGCACTGATCCTGGCCCGCTGCCGTTATCATCTGATCACGATCCGTGATGGCCGGGAAAAGACACTGCTGGCTGAGGAGGCGCAAATTCTCGGCTTTTCCGGCGCCCCCGATAAGGCCATCTGGCTCGAAAAAGAGGCGGTCGAAACGCTGCTCGACGCCCGACCCGAGGCGAATGTCGCGCCGGAGCAGGCGCGCCAGCTGGTAAGCCAGATCCTGGCGGACTTTGATCCGATACGAAGCCGCCTGGCCGCTCACGCCGCTGATCGCAGTGTCGCGCTGCTGCAGGCCCACAACCGCGTCCGCACCGCGGCCAGGCTGAAAGGCATGCAGAACCGCGTCGAACCGGTCCTTCCGCCGGATGTGTTAGGGATTTATCTCTATTTGCCGGTCTAAACACAAAGAACCTAAAAATTTTCTCTGTGCGCTTTGTGTGCTTTGTGGTAATTGTTTTAAATAAAAATAGGTCTTTTATATTGTTTTTATAACCACAAAGAACACAAAGTACACAAAGGATTTTCTTTGTGTTTTTTGTGGTTCAATAATTTTCATTATTTTCTATATTTTCACCGTACGGTGAAAATGGCTTAAATAGTGAAAATTGCTTTGTGGCTGATAACCTGGAGGATCATCTCATGGAGATGTCAGAGATAGATGAATTGTCCCATCAAATTATCGGACATGCCATAGAAGTACACAGACATCTTGGTCCGGGTTTGTTGGAATCAGCCTATCAAAAATGTATTGCTTATGAGTTAACCCAGGCGCATATCCCCTTTGAACTGGAGAAACCCATCCCGATCAAATATAAAGAGACACTCATCGACTGTGCTTTTCGGGCTGATTGTATTGTGAACAAAAGCATTATTTTGGAAATAAAGGCGGTTGAGCAGTTGCTGGCCATTCACGAAGCGCAGCTGTTGACCTATATGAAGCTGACCCAGATAAAGCTGGGCATTCTTATCAATTTCAACGTTAGATTGCTCAAAGACGGCATCAAACGAATGATTCTTTGAATTACCATATCAACACGAAGCTTCTTCTTTGTGTACTTTGTGCTCTTTGTGGTTCACTTTAGGACTTTTCTATGCAAACCCGCAGCCGCGATCTTTTCACCACCATCCACATCGAGGGGGCCATCCTGCCGCCGGACCTGCTGCAGCGCATCGCCGCCGGCGATCCCGGACTGGAGGGGCTCTCTCCCGACTCTTACCATCTCATCGAGGGTGAAAAGATCAACGAGGTCACCAGCCGCTCCTGGAACCGCCTTCTCGGCGCCTGGACTGTTTTCCAGGAGCACCTCAGCAAACTGCCCGAGACCGATCCGGCCACCTCGGTCACCCGCGAAAAATGGCTGCTGCACCTCTTCCGTGAACTCGGCTACGGCCGTCTGGCGCTGGCCCAAGCGATCGAGATCAACGGCAAAAGCTATGCGGTTTCGCACGCCTGGCAGGGTATGCCCATGCATCTGGCCGGCTGGGGCGTCGATCTGGACCGCCGCAGCGCCGGTGTGGCCGGGGCCAGCCGCAGTTCACCGCACAGCATGGTGCAGGAACTGCTCAACCGCTCCGAAGAGCTGCTCTGGGCGTTCCTGTCCAACGGCCGCCGGCTGCGCATCCTCCGCGATAACGTCAGTCTGACCCGCCAGGCCTGGGTCGAATTCGATCTTGAGGCCATGATGCGCGGCGAAGTCTATGCCGATTTCGTCCTGCTCTGGCTGCTTTGCCATCAATCCAGGGTGGAGGCGGACCGTCCCGGGGACTGCTGGCTCGAGCGCTGGTCGCGGGCCGCTCAGGAACAGGGCGCCCGCGCCCTGGACCAGCTTCGCAGCGGCGTTGAAGCGGCCATCGCCGCCCTTGGCAGCGGTTTCCTGCGCCATCCCGGCAATAAAAATCTGCGGCAGCGGCTCTTCTCCGGCGAACTCGACAAACAGGACTATTACCGCCAGCTCCTGCGTCTGGTCTACCGCCTGATTTTTCTCTTTGTCGCCGAAGAGCGGCAGCTGCTGCTCCAGCCGCAGGCGCCGGTTGAGGCGCAAAGGCGTTATTTTGAATATTATTCCACCCGGCGTCTGCGCCGTCTCGCCGCCCGCCGCCGCGGCAGCAAGCATGCCGATCTCTACCAGGGACTGGCCGTCGTGCTGCGCAAGCTCGGGGAGGAGGGTGGATGTCCCGAGTTGGGTCTGCCCGCACTCGGCTCGTTTCTATTCTCCGGTCAGGCAGCGCCCGATCTCAATGCGGCGCAGATCGCCAACCGCGATTTGCTCGAGGCCATCCGCCATCTCGCGGTCATCAGCGACGGCCGCAGCCGCCGTCCCGTGGATTATCGCAATCTCGGCGCCGAGGAACTCGGCAGCGTCTATGAATCCCTGCTGGAACTCCATCCCCGTCTCAATCTGGAGAGCGGCGATTTCAGCCTGCACAGCGCCGGCGGCCACGAACGTAAATCCACCGGCAGTTACTACACGCCATCCAGCCTCATCCACGAGCTGCTCGATTCGGCGCTGGAGCCGGTGATCGAAGAGAGATTGAACTATATCAGAGAGATAGGGATAAAAGAGATAGGGATCAGGGAGCCAGGGAGTAGCGAGAAAGGCAAGACCGATCCCGCAGAAAGTAGAGCTAATGGTGGAAATTTGCAGCGAAACCGGCAAGATGTTCAACGCCCTTCCTGGTTCCTTGCTGCACAAAAAGAATATCTGAACGCGCCGCCCGGTTCGTTATCTCCTTATGCTCTGCTCGCAGAACATGCCATCCTCGACCTGAAAATCTGCGATCCCGCCTGCGGCAGCGGCCACTTTCTCATCGCCGCGGCGCACCGCATCGCCCATCGCCTCGCCGCCGCGGTCAGCGGCGAGAGCGAACCCCCACCCGAGGCCCTGCGCGCCGCCCTGCGCCGGGTCATCGGTCACTGTATCTATGGCGTCGACATCAACGAGATGGCGGTGGAGCTGTGCAAGGTAGGACTCTGGCTGGAAGCCCTCGAACCGGGCAAGCCACTCTCTTTTCTTGACCACCACATCCAGTGCGGCAACTCGCTGCTGGGCGCGACGCCGGAGCTGATGGCCGCCGGCATCCCCGATGAGGCCTTTGTGCCCATCGAAGGCGACGACAAGGCGGTCTGCACGGCGGCGAAACGGCGCAACAAGAGCGAACGCGAAACCGGACAGGCCGATCTCTTTTACGCGGCTTCCGCGCCGTGGCAGCGGCTCGGCGATTTCGCCGGCGCCATGAAGGCCATGGATCGTGTCAGCGACGAGACGCTGGACGGCTACCGCAGCAAATCCAACCGCTATCAGGAGATCGTCAACTCGCCCGCATTTTTGTTCGGCCGCCTCCTGGCCGATCTCTGGTGCGCCGCTTTTGTCTGGAAAAAGACGCGCGATTTCCCTTATGTCATCACCAACGAGGTTTTTCGCAGCATCGAGGCGGAGCCGGCCAGCATTCCCACCTGGATGTACGAGGAGGTGGAGCGGCTGCGGCGCCAGTACGGATTTTTTCACTGGCATCTAGCCTTTCCGGAGGTCTTTGCCGGGGGGGAGGCGCAGGCGGCGGGCCGGGCGTCCGGCGGCCCGTCCGGGAGCGCGGTTGCGGAGGGGGCGGTTGCATCGGGCGGTTTTGATGTGGTGCTGGGCAATCCACCGTGGGAGCGGATCAAGCTGCAGGAGAAGGAATGGTTCGCCGAGCGCCGGCCGGAGATTGCCGCGGCAGCCAATGCGGCGCAGCGGCGCAAGATGATCGAAGCGCTGCAGCAGAACGATGCGGCGCTGTGGCGCGCCTTTGCCGGGGACCGGCGCAAGGCCGAGGGCGAAAGCATGCTGGTGCGCAACAGCGGCCGGTTCCCGCTGTGCGGCCGCGGCGACGTCAACACCTATACGGTTTTCACCGAACTCAACCGCATGCTGATCAATCCTCAAGGCAGGGTCGGCTGCATCGTGCCCTCGGGCATCGCCACCGACGACACCACCAAGTATTTTTTCCAGGACCTCATTGAGCAGCGCAGCCTGGTCAGTCTCTACGATTTCGAGAACCGGGAAGGGCTGTTTATGGACGTCGACAGCCGCATGAAATTCTGCCTGCTCACCCTCACCGGGGCGGGGCGGCCCAACCCGCGCGGCGCGGAGTTTCTCTTTTTCGCCCACCAGACCGCCGACCTCTCCGATGCGGAGCGGCGCTTCGTCCTCGCTGCCGAAGACATCGTCCTGCTCAATCCCAACACCCGCACCGGTCCCATCTTTCGCGGCCGCCGCGACGCCGAGCTCACCCGCCACATTTATCGCCGCGTGCCGGTGCTGATCGATGAGAATGATGAAGAGAAGGGCAATCCCTGGGGGATTTCGTTTTTGCGCATGCTGGATATGTCCAACGATTCGCACCTCTTTCATAGCCGCGAGGAACTGGAGCGGGAGGGGTGGCAGTTGCAGGGGAATGTGTTCGTGCGCGGCGGGGAGCGCTGTCTGCCGCTTTACGAAGCCAAGATGATCCACCACTACGACCACCGTTGGGCCACCTACACCCCTGAAGGCGACACCCGCGATCTCACCCCGGCCGAGAAGCGCGATCCCGCTTTCGCCCCGCTGCCGAGGTATTGGGTGGAGGAGGAGCACGTCACGGAAGCGTTGGCGGGACGCTGGGCAAAAGAGTGGCTGCTGGGTTTCAGGGATATATGCCGCAGCACGGATGAGCGCACGGTCATCGCCGGGGTGTTGCCGAAGGCGGCCGTGGGGCACAAGTTCCCGCTAATTTTGCAAAATAATGGTAGTGTTGAAGCTCAACTTTTTTTGACAGCTTCACTTTCAAGTTTGTGTCTGGATTATATTGCACGTCAAAAAGTAGGTGGAACATCCATGACATTTTTCATCCTCAAGCAATTGCCTTTACCCCTGCCGCCTACTTTCTTTTACCCCTGCCCCTGGGCTCTTGCGAATCATGGCAGCGGTGCAACCGAAGCGTCCGATCCAGGCAGCACCACCCCTGCCCAGTCCATTGTGGACGATAACGGCGCGATCGATGCGTCTGCTCCGCGCAGCATGATCCATTCCCGAGCCAACGAGGACACTGGCGGCGCGACCCTGGGCGAGTGGCTCCTCCCCCGCGTCCTCGAGCTGGTGTATACCAGCCACGACCTCGCCCCCTTTGCCAGCGACTGCGGCTACGACGGTCCGCCCTTCCCCTGGGACGAAGAACGCCGTTTCCAGCTCCGCTGCGAGCTCGACGCCGCTTTTTTCCATCTCTACCTCGGCACAGAGCAAGAATGGCGCGAACAGGGCACCCCCGAGCTGCTCGGTTATTTCCCCGCCCCTCGCGACGCGGTCGCCTACATCCTCGATACCTTCCCCATTGTCAAGCGCAAGGATGAGCAGGCTTATAACGAATACCGCACCAGGCGAGTGATTTTGGAATTCTTTGACGATATGAGAATTGTCACGTAAGCGACCATATGAATCTCTTTTGATATTTTTTCACAAAACGAACGCGAAAAGAGGCAGATGTGTATGATAATTTCATGCAAGTTTTAGGCTACATCTCGTTGGCCGCCATCTTTCTTGTTTTTCTTTCATTAATTACTGAAGGCATTACAGGATGGAAATTTTTTAAGCTCTTGCGCCCGGCATGGAAATTCCTGATTCCCGTCGTGGTTCTTTTTTGCATCCTGAGTATGATAAAAGAGAAAAAGCAGGGATATGACACGATCATGACGCTTACGCATCCCAACCAGAACCATCTTCCGATATATGCAGCGCCCTCTGATAGTGCAAAAATTATCGGATACACCATCCGCTATGATGGCGTATCCGTCGGTGAAGAGAAAAATGGTTGGAAAAAAATAAAAATCAACAACAGAAGGCTGGCAGGTTGGATCAAATCATCTGATCTTGAACATGATAATACCTATGTGTGGCAAACCGCGAACAATGTATTGCGCCAATTCTTCAGCCTGGCGACGGTATTCGATATCATTCTCAGTCTGGTCCTGGCCCATTTCTTCGTATTTTTAGCGGGAAATGTGTGGGGCAAAAGATTGGATGACCTGGTTTCCTGGATAACCGCAGGCATTGCCGGCCTGATAACTTTTACACGCTATGAGATAACCGGCACGGTCATAGATATTGCGATGATGAACAGCACCTTTGTTTCTGCATTTTATGGTTTGGGGATTGGTTTGTTGGCCGGCGCCATTGAAGAGTTTTTCGTACAGAGGAATTTTTCAAGGGATGGCATCATTGAATTGGCAGGGGGCATTCTGGTTTTTCTATTTATGATTTTTTATCATACCTTGCTTTCGTAATCGTGCGGATGCTGTGGATGAGACTTTAGGAGATTCACGTCGCAAGTTAGAGTGAAAAATTGCTGTACCCCGGTTCATCGCAAACATATAGGGAGGTGATATGATTGGTATAAGTATGGCTACGATATTTGCCTTATTTTTTATGGCAGGTTGGCTTGCCCATCCCATCCACATCTTTCACGGAGCCAGAATGATAAGATATCTGCTGGAAGGACTGGTGATGGCTGCTCTCTTTGTGGCGCTTCTTTTTTCGTTGGATGGCTTATTGATCATTCTGGGTCAAAGGGCAGAATTTTTCAAAACATTTCTTTTCGTGTTGATTGCATTTAAGGTTTTGCCCGCTCATTTGGCACCGGGCCTAAAAGCACAAACAGCGGATTTAGCCGGATTACATTATGTTTTGTTAATTGCCTTTTTGTTATTTTTAGCGCTATTTACCCTGCTTTTATACCACAAGCGAAGGAAAAATATTGAGCGTCATGCCCAATCTCAATTTATCACCTACATCCGGGGTGATCTCCGCCTGGCAGGCAGAATAGTAAAAATAATCGATGGCGTCGAGGATAAAAGCCAATATGAAACCGAGAATCAGTATGAATTTCAAAAAAGCGGTTGGAAGAAAATTGCCGCATCCAAATCGATCATCGCCGATGAACATATCCAAAAACGTTATGCAAATGAGGAAGAATTCCGCCGCAATGAACCGGTTGAAAAAAATCCCACTGCACTCATCCAGGATGTCTATGTCGAGGTATTTATCAAAGATGCTCTTGACATCACCTATTTGCTCAATGAGCCGTTACTTAAATATATCGATTCAGATTCGCTCTTTGTTGGAAGAACAGAAATACCCGTTGTGAAGAAAGGGGAAAAGATAAATCTGCGAATCGACCTCTATAACGCCCATACTAGAACCCAAAAAAGCATACCAATCCTGGTAGAATGGCCAATTCCGGCGATCCCTGCAGAGGCGGTCCAGGATGCAATTGCTTTACGCGGAGCAGCCTGGGAGAGAGGTGTTTCAGTTCATCACGAAACCGAGTTGCAATTTTGGGAGGCTAAACAAGAAGAATATCGCGAACTAAACAAGGCCAATGTCTCGGTATCGGTCAAGGATGAGGATGGCGTGATCATCTATATGATCCCGACTCTGCAAGATTCAGCCGAGTTACGAGTGATGATAAGCCCGCAGGCTGTCAGCAGAATGCTAAGGCAAAAATAGAAAGGGCGGGTATGAGTACGGTCAAACTGATCGGTGTTTTTACAATTCCCGGTGGTGGAGAAGCAGGCGCCAGACTGGTCAATTGTCATATCAAAACATCTGCCGGTGAAAATTATATAAAAAGCAATAAGGAAATGGACCATATTCTGCTCAATTCCATCAAGCAGATTGCGGCATTAGCCTTGATTCATGCAAAGCAATTCAAAGCGGGGATTTCTACAAATTCCCTCGGCATAGAAATGCAATTTGACGCCATCGACAACATCAGCCGATTTGAAGATGTTTCATACGGTTTGCCGATTTATGCCGGTATACTTGCTGATTTACTCGGTCTGCAGACGCGTTCTGATGTTTGCGGCAGCGGCGCTGTGCTGAAAGACGGAGGTCTGGGGGATGTGGATCAGCTTTTACTGAAAGCAGATGAGGCGTTATCACAGGGTATCAAATGGTTTTTATATCCGGGCAACACCCATACCCGTGGTTGTCCGGGAATTCCAGTTCCGAAGGCGCGAGCGGCGGCGCTAATATGGCTGGATGAAAAATCGGTGTTGGATATGATGCCGTACATCAAAGATGCTACCAATTTCTTTTTGATATTGAGTGACTTTCTTTCCGGACACAACAACGAGCTATTTCCTGAAAATTTTGCGAAAAAAATCCAGACATGGTATAATCATCATCCGGTTATTGCCCAGGCGTATCGTGATTTTCAGCCGGAGTGGATTCTACGAGCTTTGCAAGACATCTACCGGATGCCGGAAAAGCATTTTGAGCAAATTTGTCAGCTTTTATATCCTGAAAAACCATTCAAGACGCTTTGGCAAGACGCCATTTTAAGGGAGGAATATCTTCTTACTGTTTTAAACTCTCTTGACCAGTGCATCGAAAAGAGCCCTTTTGAAGTCCTTGTGTCAGTGTATAATTTTTTCAGGATCATCTCATCCTCCCTTGATTTGCCCCACCATATTCAGAACTCAACTGCCGTCCGTGAGTCTCTCTTCCAGATCAGAGACCATGCCCTGGAGGCCGGTGTTGCCATGGGTATACAAGACAAGATTCAGGAAGCTTTGAGCCATATCGGCAATATTTTTCGTGATATTTTATTGGTTGGCTCTGAAGCGACGCAAATACTGCCAGAAGAGAGTGCTTATCTGGAGATCGGCGTGGTTTATGACGGGTTGGATTTGAAGCATCTGGTTTATACTTTTCCCGATCATCCGGAGATTGCGCCGATCCGGTTGGAACATCCAGCTGCATTTTTTGATCACAGTGGTGGTTTGCCGGAAGTTTTTCAAATCGCCGATTGGCAGCCCGCGTACTCTGCAATCGCACAGCTGCCTTATGGTGCATCCATTTTGGAAAGATATAGGACAAAAAACATAATTTCCTTCCCTGCGTTCAAAACCGATGGCTTGCCGGTACACATTTTTTGGGGCGATGGCACCATGACCTGGCCGCCATCCATCGATACGTTGCACTTGGCGGGCACACTTGCCAAGCTGGGAATTATTGGAGATGATGCGACTTTCTATAATGTTTTAGACCTGGGTTGTGCCACGGGCGTACTAGGCATCCTCATTGCAAAAAATGCGATTGTCAGTTTTGTGGACTTTTTAGACATCGAACCTGGCGCCCGCCTCAGCGTTGCCAATAATTTGCTGCGAAATTTTACCAAACGAAAAGAGGAATGTTATCCCAAATTTCTTTTTGAGGAGCAAATGGAATGCAGATTTGAAGAATGCACGTTCAAATACCTGGAAGGCAGAGGAGAGGATTTGCTCGCGCGTGAAAGTTTTTATGATCTGGTTATCTGTACGCCGCCTTATGTTCCCTATCTGGAAATTTTACAAAATCCATTTATGTGGCGGGCCGTCGCCGGAACCGACCTGCTCCGTTTTGTCCTTAAAAATCACAAGAAAATGGGCAGACGCGTCATTGTGCAGTTTTCTGAAATAGCCTTGCCGGAAGTAGAGGATCTTCTCATAAAAAGGGAACCTGTGGCCATTCATACCGTTGGTTTTAGAATTCCACCTATATTGCCTTATTTTATTAAAACTGCGAATAAGGAAGCACGAGAGAGAGGAAAAGCGTGGTTTGAAAAAGTCCGTCCCTATCTGATTGATGCCGGGCGAACAAGGAAGGAGCAAATAAAAAACCACCACGGGTTTAAGTATTTCCATAATATCAGTACTTATCTTTTGGAATAATTCACTGAGTACGCTTACAGCTTTAAAGTTATTGATCCGTAGTCTGTAAATAATCACGAACACTTTCCTACCAATACTGTTCTTATTGCAATTGTCAAGAAAAGCGATCAAGTCCGCCTGTCTTGGGCATTGTTGCCATCCCAATCCACATTGTGGGAGGTAGTGGACTGGATCCCGTCGTTTAGGATTCTGATGATGCGTCAAAACAGGTCGATGCACACATGATCGATTTCCGGCATCTGCAGTTGCAGGCGCACCGTTTGGTTGAAGGGGTTGGAAGAGCCGGCCAATTCTTTTAAAATACTTTTAGTACTATTGGAGAGCAAATGACGACACACATCTCGGCGCGATTAGCCTGGCATGACAATGGTTGGAATGGCTGTATCTGCCGCAATCCCAAAACAAACACTTATTGTATCGGTCCATTCAGTTTCCCGGGCGACATGATTGCTGAGCGACGCAATTTGGAAATTGAAAACCCGTATCATGGACAGAGTGTCGATAAAGTACCCGACTATTACATTCCTTGCCTCGCCAGCATAAATGCCTTTGGTTCATCTTCCATTCCGGCACAAATGCCGCCGCCCAGCTGGTTTAAAGATAAAACGAGTCCGCGCACCTGGACGCTTCCACCATACACCATCTGCACATGGCCGTATGAAGAAGTCTATAAGGAAACGGTCCGCAACACTGAGACCAAGTATCCCAAATATGATCCGGTCAAGCGACGAAGAGCGGTTAACGACTATTTTGCTCAGATCAAGCCTGGTGCGAGCCTGATCTTCTATTATGCAAATTTCAGCAATCCTTTCAGTGAGAACGACACACAGCGGTATGTTGTCGTCGGCCTGTCACGCATCAAATCCATTGGTGAAGAAATCACCTGGACAGACCAATCCGAAGAGATGGAAAAAAGATACGGTCCCAACGTCTGGATGCGCGAAATCACATCATATTATCCAGATGAAGGACTGCGTATACCATACCACCTCTACATGGATAAACCCGATATTCTTGAAAGAATTCTATTCGTGCCGGAAAATCCTCGTTATTTCAAGTATGCCACACGTCATATCAGTGATGACGGCGCGCTGGCTTTGGTCGAGAAGATGGCTGAAATTGTAGGGGTCCTGCTCGAGATCGAAGACAAACATGAAAATTGGCAACAGCGCCTGGATTGGCTTAATTCCCTCATGGCAGAGCTTTGGCATAATCGTGGTTTGTATCCAGGGCTTTTGCGCGTATTGGACTATCTAAAATTTACCGAGGGCATCACCCATCTAAACCGCCATTTATCATCACAAGATGAACAACAACAGAAGGATGCCCTATTCGCATTTTTGCGCGGAGAAATCGACACAATCCCCGGCCTGGCGCTTAAAAGCGAGCGAATTCCTGCAGTGAAAAAACAATGGCGGTTGCTCGACCCCTATCAACAAACCTTGTTAAGCGATATTTTACCAAGATTTGATTTACGTACGGATCAGATCAAAAGGATAATCGAACATCCCGAAGAGGTCAGCATTCGGGCCATGCCACAAGAAATCAATAAAAATCCATATATTTTAAGCGAACAGTACATCGGCTTGGATGCAGATGACCAGATCAATTTCAGCCAAATTGACCATGGCATGCTTCCTTCCCCGGATCTGGGCCGAGTTGATGGGGTTGACCCAGATGGCTGGCAACGTTTACGGGCATTATGTGTTGAACAACTTGTTCGTCAGGACCAGCACACTTTCATGCGAGCAGAAGCGGTTCTTACAGGTGTCAATCGTAAACTGAGCTTTCTGCCGAAGTGGAAAAAGGCCGACTTCAGCCTTCGCCATCTGGAAATAGATCGTGATGAAATTGACCAGGCGCTCGTTTACCGGCAGGAAGCAGAAACACTGTATTTATATCTGAAAGAAGTTTTTGAGGATGAAAGAGAAGTAGAAAAAATTCTCCGACAAATGGCAAACAGGCCAAACATCAAATTGAAATTTCCAATGACAGAGGGGAATTGGCGATTAATACTGTTCGATACAGCAAGTCCTCTGGGAAAAACGCATCCCAATGAATATGAAGACGTTATTGCTCAGCAAATCAAAGTGTGCCAGGGCATTTTTCTGCGGCCAATTAGTATTTTATGCGGCAACGCTGGCACAGGCAAGACTACCGTGGTCAGTGCAATAATCCGCGCGATAGAAAAAGCACATGGAACAGGTACGAGTTTTCAGTTGCTGGCCCCTACCGGAAAAGCCGCAGACCGCCTGCGCGATCGCACTGGGAAAGAGGCCGCCACAATTCATTCCTTCCTCGCAAAACGCGGTTGGTTGAATGATAATTTTACATTTAAGAGAAAAGGCGGCAAACAGGAGGAATCAATAACCACATATATTATTGACGAATCTTCCATGCTGGATCTACCTCTAATCGCCGCCTTGTTTCGTGCTATTAATTGGACGTCGGTACAGCGTTTGATTTTTGTTGGCGACCCCAATCAATTGCCTCCAATCGGCACAGGTCGAGTATTTGCAGATTTAATGGATTGGCTGCAGCAGGAGCAGCCGGAGGCCATCGGCGAACTGGCAACAAATATGCGGCAAATCATCAATCGCTTGACCGGCAAAGGAACCGGCATTATCGACCTGGCATCCATATTTTTGCGCAACGATACCGCCCATCCCCGCCAAGAAGAGGATGAGATCAATGAGGAGGAACTGCTCGCAAAAACGATAGAAGGCGGCGATGTAAGCGGCGACCTGCGCATCCTTTACTGGAATCAGCCGGATGAACTGGAGCAGATCCTGATGCGCACCCTTGTAGGGGATCTGGAGAAGGACTCTGGGAAAAAGCTCGACCCAGAGAAGCCTTATGAAATATGGAATGCTGTTTTAAAAAAGGATGGTGTTGATTTCCCAGAGGCCTTGCAAATCATTTCCCCCTATCGGGGAGAATTATTTGGGACGGAAAACATAAATTCTATTATCCAGCGCCATAAGGGTGGCTGGTTATTGGATCGTACCGGACATCTGGGCGGCATTACCTTTTTTGATAAAGTGATCCAAAGCGTCAATCGTCCAAAATCAAATCCAGTCTGGGCTTATTGTTGTACCACAAGAAAGAATGAAAAAATCGAGATTTTTAATGGTGAAATCGGTTTGGTACGGATACACGGATTTGACACAAATAAATGGAGAAATCCCTATTTTCGAATCGAGCGATTCCAAGTAGTCTTTAGTAGAAAGCCTGAGTACTGGGTAGATTATGAGAGCGAGACTTCAGTCACGGAAAACTTGGAATTAGCTTATGCTATATCAGTACATAAATCCCAAGGCAGCGAGTTTCAGCGGGTTTATTTCATATTTCCCAAATATAAGCAAGCCTTGCTTTCACGTGAGCTGTTTTATACTGGGATTACCCGCGCTCAAAGTCACTGCACTTTGCTGATTCAGGAGGATATCTCGCCTATACTAAGTTTACGCCGGCCTGAAAACTCTATACTCAATAAAATAAATTCCTCGCTCTTTCACTTTAAACCTTCGCCACCAGAACTTCACAGCATGCAAGAGTGGTATGAAGAAGGTAAAATCCATCGAACACTAACCAATCTGATGGTGCGATCAAAATCAGAAGTGATCATTGCTAACATGCTCGCTGATCGTAACATACCTTTTATGTACGAGACGCCTTTGTATGCTCCAGATGGGACCCTGTACTTGCCTGATTTTACAATAAATATGTATGGTGAACAGTGGTATTGGGAACACCTTGGAATGCTTTCCAAGCCAAGATACCGGGAACATTGGGAAAAGAAAAAGGCTTGGTATGAAAAGCATGGCTATGCAGAAAATTTGATCACGACTACCGAGGAAGGCGGATTTAACAGTAAAAACGTCCAAAGTATCCTGAAAAATAAATTCGGCATAGACTAATCAATCAAAAAACGCCTTCTGCCTGCATTAAAGCGTCTCAACAAATGAGAAAATCTGGACTGCCCCCGCAAAAGTGGACACATGATTAAGCCGCGGGGTTAACTTTTTCAAACTGCAATGGGCTCAAATAATTCAATGTTGAATGGAGCCGCTGCCGATTGTAAAATATTTCGATGTACTCA